>Ga0265298_10001284_pt1 | contig 37101 bp, 35 predicted proteins | sample AusTroGonzalo_MG_3_FD_193486 | JGI IMG/M metagenome (GOLD analysis project Ga0265298, IMG submission 193486) | Bovine rumen microbial communities from tropical cattle in Woodstock, Queensland, Australia - Gonzalo_01 | ecosystem: Host-associated > Mammals > Digestive system > Stomach > Rumen ...
GGTCGGGTTGGGATAAATCTTGGCGTTGACGCCGTTTTCGTCTACACCAGTGGAGTTTTTCACCGTGACGTGCAATTCGCTGAGGGCATCACCGCACACATCAGAGGTGCTCACTTTGACCACGGCTTCACCCTTGTAATTCTCACCCCAAACGACTGTGGCAGAGGCGTTCTCCGCTTCAATCGTTCCAGCTTCTTCAGGCTCGATGCCCCAAATATAGAGGAGGTCGGGAAGGTTCTCATCGATGGTGTAAGTGCTGGTTGGGGTGTAGGCCACATCGAGGAGATTATTTCCTTCAATAACCTTCACCATCGGAGTGTTGGTTATCGTGAGCGACAATTTGCTGATGCTGTCGCAGCCGTATTGGGTTTGGTATGTACCGAGTATGTAATCACCTGATTCTGTGTATGTAATTCCTTCGTATTCAAAGCTGTCGCAACCGCCGGCTGAAACGCCATACACTACAGAATAGTGCATGTTGAGGTGCATGGTTACGATGGAATCGCAGCCGTGGGCTGAAGTGAAAGTATTCGTGTAAATACCAGATTCATCATAAGTTACGCCGTTCCATACAAACTCGTCGCAAGCATCTTCTTCTATTACTACGTTATAGGCATCCACCATCTCAAGGTGCATGACGACGGTAGAATCGCAGCCGTAGATGCTTTGCAAGACTTGTTCGTAGTCGCCGCTTTCCTCGTATAGTGTGCCATTCCAAAAGAGGGGACCACACGAAACCGCTTCAAACTCCGTGTTTTGCAACGGATGGATGGTCAGTCCGAGGTCGTGGGTGGCGTCGCCGCAACCGTATGGCGAAAGGGCCGTCAATTTAAGGGTGACAAATCCGTTGTTAATGTCTTGCTCACCGGGATAATAGGTGGTTTCGATACTCTCTGAATGGTCGAAACTGCCATCGCCCTCGGTGCTCCAAATGACGGAGTTCGCTTCTTCGATGGATGCGCTGAGGAGGTAGCTTTCGCCTTCGCAGATGCCGGCTTCGTCGTCCATCACAATGCTGGCGGCTTCATGGAAATGAAGCATCACATCGTCCCTGAGGATTTCGCCGTCCTCGCTCGTGGCGGTGAGGGTCAGCGTGACGTCTTTATTGGCAAGGTCTTGTTCACCCGGGGTATAGATTGGGTTGAGGATGTCATTGTGGTCGAAGCTGCCGTTGCCTTCTGTAGCCCAAAGCAGGGATTCTCCTCCCACGACATTGGCTTCCAACTGGGCGGCCACGTGACAGAGGTCTTGGTCGTCGCCGGCGTTGCAGGCAAAGTCGACATGCTTGACGGGGAAGAGGATGTCGTCAATCCAAACGTGGTCTGTGCCGTTAGTGCCGCTGGCATTCTTCTCGTATGTCCATGTGAAGGTGTGCTCGCCTTGGGTGACGGGGAAGATGACTTCGCGCCAGCCCAACGTTCCGCTCCATGTCTCAGCAACTTGGCCGTCAATGTAGAACTTGAGGAAGTCGCCACCAAGTTCGCAATCGGCCTTTCTGTAGAAGCGGATTTCGTCGTTTTCGTTCTCCACCTTATAATTCAAGGTCAAGGTCGTAGTTCCATTGTGGCCAATGCTGCCCGATTGCAGGCAATAGCTGCCGGAGTGAGGCTCGGTGGTCACGATGGTCCAGGGATGGTCGGGGTCGTTTTCCCAATCGAAGTCGGCGAGGCCGTTTTCGAAATTGGCGAGTTCGAGTCCGACACGATGCGTTACCGTGCGCTCATGCGAATAGGCACCGGCAACTACGGTTAAAGTAAATTCGGCGGCGTCGCCCTTGGGCATGTTGTTGGAAACGGTCACATAATAACTCACCTCTATGGTCTCGTTTACGCCGACGGTAGGTGTAGTGATGGTAGGATTATCGATGCTGATGTATTGTTGTGTGCCCGTTGTCAAAGTGGCTGTGGCATTGGTGGCTTCGAAACTTCCGTTATTGCTGTAAGTGAAGGTGATCCAAGCGGTTTCGCCGGGGTCTAAACGACCGTTTCCGTTGCCTTTTTCAATAATGCCGTCTTGGATGGAGAAGATCTCCGAGATATTGAGATCGGGGGCATGGGCAATGAAGCTGAATTCCGAAGTCCAAGTGTGGCCGCCACCCGTTATGGTGAGGGTGAAATTGATTCGGGTTTGGTTCGGGATGTTGTTGGCTACGGTGATGTCAAAGACATGGTCGAGCGTGGTGCTTTGGTTGGGACCCAATGCGGGGACGGTAGCCGTGCTTTGGTTGATGGTGACCAACTGGGATGAGGCAGTGCTCAATGTGGCTGTGCAATTGGAAGAAGAGATGTCGCCCACATTCTTGATGGTCATGTTGAAGGAAGCCTGTTCGCCCGAATCCAATTGGTTGTTTCCGTTGGCGTCGTTGAGGGTCACTCCGGTAAGGGTCAGCGAAGGCTCGCTGATGACGTGGATGGTGCCTTCATAACGCAAGCGGTCTTGTTTGGTGGCCACGATGGTGATGTTCGAGTTGGAAGGCTGTGCCGCAAAACTGATGCTTTGGCTGAAACCGGTGGCAGTGGCCACGGCGAGGATGTTGTTGTTGCGCGTCAAGGCGATGACGGCTCCAGCAGGTGCCATGACGTTGATACTGGTTGTGCTGGGCGTGATTTGTGAAGGATGCGTGACGCTCATGGCGGTAGGCACTTCCGTGTAAAGGGTTAGGAAGGCATCGCAGTGGGCGGTGAACATCTTGTGTGTAATGGCTTTCTCGCCCGGGTTGTAAGGCCATGAGCTTTGTTGCAGGAAATATTTTCCGGCCACGTTGCCGAAAGCGGGCCTCCAGTTGCCTTCGTAGTTCGCGTAAGGGCCGTAGTCGGGCATGAATTGCGGGTCGTATTGGTCATATTGTCCCCACGCATAGGCGTCGTTGACGAAAGAATAGGAGGTCTGCGTAGGTCCGATGCAGCCCACGGCACCGGCGTTTTGACCGCTGCTCGTGCGGCGCATGAAGGCTTCGACGAGGCAGTCGGGCGTGTGGTCGAAGGTGCCGGTCTGGCAGTTGATGGTGTTGACGAAGGTCATCTTGCCGACGTTGTTCATTTGGGCCACATGGCTGGTGCTGAAGTCAGGCTCGCCCCAACCTTGATAGTAACCGTGGTCGCGGTGCTGGAGCAGCATGGCGCCATTGTTGACAGCCTGCACAACCTGAGCGGCAGTGCCTCCCGTCCAACCACCAAGCTCCGACGGCGTAGCGGGAATGTAGTCCAAACCGTTGGGACCAAAGTAATTGACAACCATTGAAGTGTTTTGGTTCGACGACCAAATGTTTCCCGGATAGCCTGAATAGATGGCATTGATGCGCACGGGGTTCTTGCCATGATCGCGCCAATATCCGCCAACGACCTCGGAACAAATTTGGAACCAACGTTCGGTTTGCCAACCCAAGGCAGTGATGGGCTGGTCGTAGGTGGAGGCGTTCAGGTTGGGGTTGGTGTATTCGTATTCAAGCTGTTTGCTCACCATCATTTGAGCTTCGTTGGCGTTGGCAGCCACGAGGCGCGAAAACGCCATCTCGGGCAGGTTGTCGCCCGTCACGTCGGCGTAGCCATTGTCGGTGATGCAGTTGCCGTAACTCGATGAGTGCCAAGTGTATTCGGCAGGAATACCAACGCTCATATTGCTGTTGTGGTCGCCCAAAAGGAGTACCGCAACGGGTGGAATGTCCCAGTTGTTGTAAGCATCGTGGAAGTAGGACTTCATTTGGTTGGTGTTGGTGCAGCCCATGTCACTGAGGCTTTTCACCTCCGTGAGGATGCCCTGCTTGATACGGTATTCCATCAATTGGTTGGCATATTGGCGGAAGCTCTCATTGTTAGGGATGACGATGAGGTATTCGCAGCCCGTGGGACGGTTGTTTGCCCATTCCTGCATACGGGCCTCATAGTCAACTTCGGGCAATTGGTTGTAGTTGACGAGGTTCTGCATGAGGATGGGGTCCCAATAGGGCGAACGCAGGCGGGTCTCGCCAAACTCACCGTCGCCGCCGTCGAAACGGATGGCAAATTGCAGGTCATCATATACGCGCAACTCTTTGGTGACAGGGTTGTACTGGTAAGGGATGACGGTGACGGCCACGGTTTGCACGCCTCTCATGCTGAACGGCTCCGAAATCGTCACGGGCTGTTCGGGATAAAAAGCGTTTCGACTGTAGACGTTCTGGTCTTTCTCGTAGGTGTTGGGACTGTCGTCGGTGTCGAACTTGAGCGGCGAGGCGGGCATGATGTCCACATCGTGAAGGGTGGTCATGCTCCGGTAGCCCATCTCAATGTGTGCCGAGGCACCGTTGGGAATGGCGACAAAGCGGCTGGTGGCAGGCAGGTTGGGCTTGCCGGCATCGGCAGGCAGGAAGATGCCCTGCGTGGCTTGAATGGCCTCACCCGTGTAGCCGTTGTCGTTGACGGTGACGAGGTGCATCTCCTTGATGGAGTGCCTCATCTGCAAGCTTGCTCGGGTGTTACTTTCAATGGATATGCCTTCGCTTGAGGCCGAATTGCTGAAAGTGAAATCGCGCGATTGCGCAATTAGTGTTGTCGCCGAAAACAAGAGGATGATCGCGGCGAGGTTGCGTAGTGTGTTTTTCATCTTTATGATTTTTACAAATTTGTCCTTAGAATTAGCGCGTAAAAATAGGTGTTTTTTTTGGAATACAGCAAATTATTCACCATAAATTTTGCGTCATGCCAAAACATGGACAAAAACAAAGGGAACTGGATGACTCCAGCTCCCCTCTCAAAAACAAAAATGAAAACAAAACTTTACTATTAACAAAAAACAAACATGCTATACAATCCCCGTGAACCCCATGAACGCCATGGCGAGAATGCCGGCGGTGATGAGGGCGATTGGGGTGCCTTTCATGCCCTTGGGCGGCTCCATCAGGTCGATGTGCTCACGGATGCCCGCGAAGATGACCAAGGCAAGGGCGAAACCGAGGGCGATGCCAACGGCATAGATGACCGACTCGCCAAGGTTCAACAGTGCGGCGGCTTCACCTTCAACAAAGGAGAATTCCTTGGTGACCACGGTCAGCGAAACGCCAAGGACGGCGCAGTTGGTCGTAATCAGTGGCAGGAACACGCCCAAAGCGGTGTAGAGCGACGGACTGATTTTCTTCAAGATAATCTCCACCATCTGCACCAAGGCAGCGATGATGAGAATGAAAGCGATGGTTTGCAGGAACTTGTCCAAGCCCAAAGGGATGAGCAGGTATTGGTTCACAAGCCAAGTTACCAAAGTGGCCAAGGTCAGCACGAAGATGACGGCGGCACCCATACCCAAGGCTGTGGAAGTCTTCTTTGAAGTGCCCAAGAAGGGGCAAATGCCAAGGAATTGGCTGAAGATCACATTGTTGACCAAGATGGTCGATAGGATAATGATAAGGTATTTCATGGCTTAGTGACTTTCTTTTTTGAATTTGTTGACGATAGCGATAAGGAATCCGAGGCAGATGAACGCGCCCGGAGGCAGGATGAAGAGCAGCATGTTGGCCGTCTCGGGCAGGATGCGCAGCGAGAAGATGGTGCCGTTGCCCAACAATTCACGGATGCAGCCCAAAATGGTGAGGGCGAAAGTGAAGCCCAGGCCCATGCCGGCACCGTCGAGGATTGAAGGCCCAACGGGGTTCTTCGAGGCGAAAGCCTCAGCGCGACCCAAAACGATGCAGTTCACCACGATAAGCGGGATGAACAGGCCGAGGGTTTCGTAAATGTCCGGCACGTAGGCCTGCATCACCAATTGTACGATGGTCACGAACGAAGCGATGACCACGATGAAGCAGGGGATACGCACCTTGTCGGGAATGAAGCCTTTCAGCAGCGAAATCACCAAGTTCGACATGATGAGGACGAAGGTGGTGGCCAAGCCCATCGACATACCGTTGATGGCGCTGGTGGTGGTGGCCAAGGTAGGGCAGCAGCCCAACAACAGCACGAGAATCGGGTTCTCTTTGACGAGGCCTTTGGTAAATGTTTGCAGGTTGTTACTCATTGTCTAATCCTCCTTTCATGAATTTTGACTTGTTGGCTTCGAAGGCCTTGTAAGCCTTGTCGACAGCCTTGCTGAAAGCGCGTGAGGTGATGGTGGCCGCAGTGATGGCATCAACGTTGCCGCCGTCCTTGGTGACGCTCAGTTTGTATGAGGCGGGATTCTTGTCCACGAACTGGTCCTTGAACTTGCCGGTCATGTTGGCGCCAAGGCCGGGTGTCTCAGCGTGTGACAATACCGAAGTACCCTTGATGGTGCCGTCGGCGAGAAAACCGACCATCATGTCGATTTTGCCGCCAAAGCCGCCTTCGTAGGTCTTGATGGCGACGCCTTTGAAGTTGCCGTTGGCATCATAGGCAAGGTTGCAGGGGAAGTTCATGGTAAGGCCGTCCGCAGTATATTTCAGTGTGTCAGCCTTGTAGGTGATTTCGCCTTCCAAAGGCAACACGGCCTTGATGGCAGCCTCGTTCTTCTTTTGGTCGACTTCGGCGATGGCGTCTTTGGTCATGCCATAGACGAGGCCAAGCAGTCCGCCCGAAACCGCCGTAATGACGAGCAGGGCGACGACCATATTAATTAAGGTGGATGGTTTCTTTGCCATGGCGTTTACTTTTTAGAAGGTTTGACGACTCCGAAAACTTGTGGCTTGAAGGCCTTATTGATGAGCGGCGTGAAAGCGTTCATGATGAGGATGGCGAACGAAACGCCTTCGGGATAAGCACCCCACAGACGAATGACCACCGTGATTAAGCCCACACCGACACCAAACAGGATTTTGCCTCGAATGGTCATGGGGGTGGTCACCATGTCGGTTGCCATGAAGAAAGCACCGAGGATGAGACCGCCATAAACCAGATGGTATTGCGGGGCAATGAAATTGGCCGGATTGACGAGGTGGCAAATGCCCGTGAAGATGTACACGGTGAGCAGGATGCTCAAAGGCGTGGCAATGTCGATGACCTTGCGGGCGATGAGGTAAATCGCGCCGAGCAGCAAGGCAAAAGCGCAAACCTCTCCGAAAGCACCGCCACGGTTGCCGAGCACCATGTCAAGGAACTGCAAATTGCCGGCTTCGGCCAACGAACCCACACCGGCTTCTTTCAGGATGCCGAGCGGGGTAGGACCCGTGACTGCATCAGCAAAGAAGCCTTTCTCGAAGATGGGCGCGGCTTGCGGCCAAGTGGTCATGGCGGTCGGGAACGACACAAGCATGAACACACGGCCTACCAAAGCGGGATTGAAGGGGTTCTTGCCCAAGCCACCAAAGGCCATCTTGCCGATGCCAATGGCGACTACGCTGCCCACGATGACCATCCAAATGGGAAGGTTGGCGGGCACGTTGAAGGCAAGGAGCAGACCTGTCAGCGCAGCCGAGCCGTCGTTGATGGTCAAAGGCCCCTTGATGAGGTATTTCTGAATGAGCCATTCGGTCAGCATACAGGCGGCCACCGAAACGAGAGTCAGGCGGAGGGCATACCAACCGAAATAGTAAATGGCCACAAGCAAGGCGGGAACCAAGGCAAGAAGCACACGATACATGATCTTCTGCGTGTTTTCCGTCGAATGCACATGCGGCGAACCTGATATTGTGTATTTATTCATTGTTGAATTGTTTGTCGTTTAATTGTTGAACTGTTTGGCTTTCAGCTCTCAGCAATCAGCTTTCAGCAGATTTGACCATGCTGATAGCTGACTGCTGATGGCTGACTGCTTATTTCTGATTGCGTGCGCGGATGATCGCTCCGGTTTTGGCCTTGCCGTAGCGGATGTAGTCAAGCAACGGGATGTTGGCGGGACAGGTGAACTCGCAGGAGCCGCATTCGATGCAGTCCATCACGTGGTTCTTCTCGGTCTCGTCGAAATCGTTCTGTTTGGCCAACTTGTGGAGCAGGAAAGGCTGCAAACCCATCGGGCAGGCCATGGCGCAACGACCGCAGCGGATGCAGTTGGTCTGGCGACGGTCTTGGGCCTCGTTGATAGTCATCAGGAGGATGCCCGAGGTGCCTTTGATGCACGGGAAGTTGGTGACCGACACCGACTTACCCATCATCGGGCCGCCGTTGATGACATCGGTGATGCCTTCGGGTAGACCGCCAGCAGCCTCAATGAGGAGGTCGGCGGGCGTGCCGAAACGCACACGGAAGTTGCCCGGCTTCTTAACCGACTTGCCCGTGACGGTGACGATGCGCTCAATCAAGGGCTTGTTCTTCTGAACGGCCTCATAAATCGCGTAGGTCGAAGCCACATTGACCACAACGCAACCCGTCTCAATGGGCAGTTTGCCCGACGGCACCTCGCGTCCCGTAATGGCCTTGATGATTTGCTTTTCACCGCCTTGCGGATATTTGGTCTTCAAAGGTTGGACCTCGATGCCTTTGTATAGGTCGCGGTGCTCGTTGATGGTCTTTTCGAGCAATTCGATGGCTTCCATCTTGTTTTCCTCGATGCCGATGATGCCCTTGTCGGTGTTGACGGCCTTCATCAGGATTTTCACGCCGATGAGGAATTCTTGCGTTTTTTCCAACAGGAGGCGGAAGTCGCAGGTGAGGTAAGGCTCGCACTCGGCGGCATTAATAATAATGTATTCGGCTTTCTTGCCTTCGGGAACCATCAGTTTGACGTGGGTAGGGAAGGTGGCGCCGCCCATACCGACGATGCCGCATTCTTTCACCTTGTCGATGATTTGCTTGGAATCCAATTTGATGTCGGTGAGCAGTTTGTCGGTGTCAATGTAGCCCTCAATCCATTCGTCTTGGTCTTCGCGGTCGATGAAAACAGCGGGTTTGTAATAGCCCGTGTGGTCCATCACGACATCGACTTTGGCGACGGTGCCCGTGGCGGGCGAATGGACGTTGGCCGAGACGAAGCCCTTGGCCGTGCCGATGAGTTGACCTGTCAGCACGCGGTCGCCTTTCTTGACGATGCAATCAGCCGGTGCACCAAGGCATTGTCCGAGCGGGACGATGATTTGTTTGGGCATCGGGAAGTCTTGTATGGGCTGGTGTGCCGAGAGTTTGTTCTCTTCGGGATGCACACCGCCTCTTGGGAAAGTCTTTAACGGGTTCATGCTGTGACGGTTTTTTCGGGTTTGACTTCAGTTTTGGCCTCCACAGGCTGTGCTTCGGGTTTCGGCTGAGGCTTCACGACGGGTTCTGCGCCTTGCAAAACCTTCGGGTCTTCGACCTTTGGCTTGCGTGGCGGGAAGTTGATAGCGTGGATGCTGCCTCTTGGACAGACCTCAACGCACTTGCCACAGGCCTTGCACTTGGCCGGGTCGATGTAGGCGAGGTTGCCGCGCATCTCGATGGCCTCAAACGGGCATTCTTTCAAGCACTTCTGGCAACCGATGCAGCCCACCGAGCAGTTCTTGACGACCAAGGCGCCCTTGTCGGTGTTGGAGCAGCACACATACACGCGACGGTCTTTCTTGCCACGCGGACGCACTTCGATGATGCCACGCGGGCACGTTCTGGCGCACACGCCGCAGCCTACGCACTTGTCGGGGTCAACCACGGGTAAGCCCGTTTCCTTGTCGATGTGCAGCGCGTCGAAGTTGCACTTCTTCACGCAGTCGCCGAGGCCGAGACAGCCTTTCGAGCAGCCGCCTTCGCCCGCATAGAGCGTGTTGGCGAAAGCGCAGATGTCGGCGCCTTCGTAATGCACCTTGGAGGGTGAGTTCTGGCAACTGCCGTTGCAGCGCACCACCGCAATTTTAGGCTCGAAGGCAGCGGCGGTCAGTCCGAGGACGGCGGCCACCTTGCCCATGTCGGTGCCAGGGCAGGCGAGGCCGTCAATGTTGCCTTTTTCGGCTGCTTGCTTCACGCAGGCCTCGGCCAAGGCACGGCAGCCCGCGAAGCCGCAGCCACCGCAGTTGGCGCCGGGCAGACAGGCTTCCGCTTCGTCAATCAATGGGTTCTCCTCGACCTTGAATTTCTGCGCTACGAAGAACAGAACCACGGCGAGCAAGCCGCCCAAGATCCCGAGAACCGCAAGGGAAATGAATAAGGTATTACTCATTAGAATAGAATTTTGAGTTTGTTTTCAATTTTAGAACCTGCAAAAATACGGAATCTCCTTTTTTTGGCAAAGGAAAAATTTTGGAAAATTCATAATTCAAGATTTCTGAAATTGCAGAACCCGTTGTCAGGAGAGAAGTTTTCTTGTTCCCCGTCATAAATCACCATTGTTTTGGTCAGATTGTCTTTTAGCAAGGGTTTCAGGTAGTTCAGATTGATGAACAGGTCTTGCGAGTAGGTCTTGCACGATTTGACTTCGTAGGCCTCGATGTTCCCATGCTGCAATCGCAAAACATCCACTTCATGTTTGCTTTTGTCGCGGTAGAAAAAGAGTTGGTCTTCTTCCCCTTTGTTACAACCGGATTTCATGATGTTGTTTACGACCAAATTCTCAAACAAGGAACCACGGAGCGGATGTGTATCCATCTGTTCTATGGTCTGGATGCCCAATAAGAAAGACGCCAATCCTGTATCGTAAAAATAGATTTTTGGCATTTTGGTGAGTCGTTTGCCTATGTTGGCAAAATAGGGGTGAAGCAGATAAACGACATACGAGGCGGAAAGTATGCTGATCCAATGGCGTATTGTGTTCACGGCAACGCCTGTTTCAACAGCCAAATTGGAAGCGTTGAATTCTTGCCCGATTCGTGCCGCGCAAAGTCGGATGAAAGTTTGGAAAGCCTGCAAATCCTTGATGTTGATGAGTTTGCGTATGTCACGCTCAATGTAAGTGGTATAGTAATTTGAGAGCAACATCCGGCGGGCATGAGGAGGGACTTGCCATACGGCGGGATAACCGCCATATAAAATCAATTCCGAGGTGCTGAGATTGCCACGGTCGGCCAACAACTCTTTTGTTGAGAGGGGCAATAGAACTATAACGGCGGTTCGGCCAGCCATTGATTGTGCCACTTTCTCCAAAAGAGCGAAATTGTTGCTCCCTGTAACGATGTAATGAAAATCGTTCCTCCCTTTGAAAAGTGCATCATCAACGGCAACTTGAAGATAGGAAAGGATTTCGGGGTAGTTTTGCACCTCGTCGATAATCAGTCCGTTGGGATATTTATCAAGGAAACCTTTGGGATCGGATTGAACCTCTGCAAGGGTCGAAAGGTCTTCAAAGTTGACATAAGGCATGTTTGGAAAAGCCATTCGGCAGAGTGTGGTCTTGCCTGATTGACGAGGTCCAGTCAGGGTAATGACAGGAAAATAATCAAAAACATCCTTTAATGTATTTTCTAACTTTCTATGTATTAACTTATTATTCATAATTTGGACAAATTTGCAGTTGCAGTGAAAATTTGTCCAAAAATACGAAAACTATTCAAATCGTATTACAATTTTATACAATTTGTATTATGCAAATCGTATAATCTTTTAAAAGATAATATAAATCATTGTTTTTCAATGATATACTCAAACTTCTTTTTTAATTTGTCGCGCCGCAAATAAAGCACTATATAATAAGGTATCAACGCGACAATGCCGAGTAGGGCAGAAAGGCCTTCGCTTAGTCCTAAACCGAGGCAAACAAAAAGCACAGCCAAAAGCAGAATGATTGGAATGAGATACGCCAAAACCGCCGCCTTGTTGCCCTGACCGATGGCCATTTTCACGTTGACTTTCTGCATCAGCGCGAAGTCTTTGTCTTTCGGTCTGGGCACGGTGAGGATTTTCTCAGCCTGTTCGCCCATGCCACAAGCACTCTTGGCATGGCAGGCCGCGCAAGCACTTTGCGCCAATATCTTGATTTCCAGTTCATCGTCGGTGATTTTCGTGACGATGCCTTCGTGGGAGATGGTATTGCTTTCGTTGGTCATAATGCCGCAAAAATAGGATTTTTGTGGGTCGGTTGCAACAAAACCACTATTTTTGCGCCATAAAATTCAATTATGGCGAGCAAAGAAAAGCAAGATGGCAAACTGAAATCATGGTCGACGGCCAAGGTGGACGCGGCCAAGGCTTGGTATAACCGCGAGGAGAATTTCTTGCGTGTGGTGCGCTTCCCGGGCACCAAGGTGCCGCTGATGGACGTGTTCATCGATTTCTTCAAATTGTTCACCAAAGGCCGTACTATCGACCGCGCCGCTGGCGTGGCGTTCAATTTCTTCGTGGCACTTTTCCCGCTGATTCTGTTCTTTTTCACGCTGATACCTTACATCCCCATTCCGCACCTTTACGAGCGCATAATGTTGGCCTTGGACAATTTTCTTATTCCCTCAGGAACAATGGATTATGTGAAGGAAACCATTGACAGCATCATGAACCAACCCCATGACGGCCTGCTCTCGTTGAGTATTTTCCTCTGCCTGATTTTCGGTTCCAGTGGCATCGTGGCTATTTTCAATGGTTTCCGAAATGTGTATGCCAACTATGTGAGTGACAAGGGTTTAGGATGGAAAGGCTGGCTGATTCAGCGTCTGTTTGCCATTATCATGCTGATTATCATTGGAGTTTTGATTGTGTTGTCCGTCATGCTGATTTCTTTGGGAGGTATGGCGTTGAAGTATTTGGTCGCCAATGAAATCATTGAAGGAGGCTCGTTCACCTTCTTCCTGTTCAGTGTATTGCGTTGGGTGATAGGTGTTTTTGCCTTGTGTTTTGGCATCTCGATATTGTATTATTTCGGCAATGTCCGATTTGATGAGCATTATCGCGTGGAGCGAAAGCGTCCGGGGCGTAAAGGTCAGAAATACAGGGAATTCGTGGTTTTTAGTCCGGGGACGATACTTGCAACAACATTGTTTGTCCTAAGCACGGTAGCCTTCAATACCTACATCTCCAATTTTTCGCGTTACAATGTGCTTTATGGCTCCATCGGTACGCTGATTATCTTGTTGCTGTGGATTTGGCTCATTGCCATCTTGATTTTGGCAGGCAACGACTTGAATTCGGGTATTCGCCGCAATGCCGACAAGTTGAGCATTGCAGAGGACAATACCCGCCGCCGCGAAATCGTCATTGAAGATTTGAAGCGGCATATCCGCGCCTATCAGACGGCCAACGAAGTCCAAAAAGAGAAAATCAACGGCGTGAAAAAATCCGTTGAGGAACAAAATGTATTGATCCGGAATTTGGAGGAGCAAGTCAAGAATAATGAGTTGATTATCAATGCGTATATGAAGTTTGTGGAATACGAGAGGAAGAGGGCTGACGCACAATATGAGAGCAACGAATGATATGGGTATCGTAGCAAGACAGAGTATCAAGGGCACCATAGCCACCTATATTGGGGTGGCCGTGGGCATCGTCACGACTTTCTTCATCCAGACGAAAGCCCTTCAGCCTGAGCAGATTGGCCTGATTGATGTGTTGCTGCAATGCTCAATTTTGTTCAGCGGTTTGGCGCAATTGGGCACGAGTTCCTCGGCCATGCGCTACTATCCTTTTTTTAAGGATGAGGAGCATCGCGACCACGGCTTTTTCGGCTGGACTTTGCTGGTACCTTTGGTTGGTTTTGCCTTGTTTTTGTTGGCGTTTTTTGCCTTCAAGACGCCCATCGTGAGGTATTTCTCCAAAGACTCGGGGATGTTTGGTGACTATGTGTATTTTGTCATCCCACTGGCCTTTTTCATGCTTTATATCGCTGTTTTTGAGACGAATAGCAATCTGTTGCTGCGTATCGTCCTGCCCAAGTTTGTTCGTGAGGTGGGCTTGCGTGTAGGAACGATGGCGATATACTTGCTCTATTTCTACAAAGTCATTGATTTTGATGGCGTTATCGTTTCATTCTGCGTGCTTTACGGTCTCGCCACTTTGGTCAATATCGTTTATCTGCTTTCTTTGAAACGGGTATCTTTCAAAGTTGAATGGAGCTACCTCAAGCCGCAACTGAAGCGCGATTTTATGTTCTATACCTTGTTCATGCTGACGGCGGCCTTGGCGGGCAATGTCATCCCCATGCTGAGCAAGTTCTTCGTGGCAGGCAATGCGGGTTTCCGCTTGGCGGGTGTGTTCACCATTGCGACCAACATCGCGGCGGTCGTTGAAATGCCTTACCGCTCGTTGGGCGCGATTTCGAGGCCGCATATCTCGGATGCCATGGCCAAACATGATGTGGGAACCGCCGATGCTTTGTGCAAGAATGTCGCTCTGCATCAATTCATTGCGGGCAGTTTGGTGTTTTTTCTTATCTGGGTCAATATTGATTACTTGTTCGATTTGTTGCCCAATGGCGACATCTATCGCGTGGGCAAATGGACGGTGCTCATCCTTTCCCTAAGTAGGCTTATCTATTCATCTTTTGCCGTGACGACTACCGTGCTAAGCTACTCAAAATACTACTATTATTCATTGATTTTCACTATTTTGCTGGCTGGAACATCCTTCGTGTTGAATGCTTTGTGGGTGCCGCGTTGGGACATCAACGGTGGTGCTTTGGCCAGTGCGGTGTCGTATTTTATCTATTATGTCCTTCTGTTGGCCTACATCAAATGGAAAATCGGGGTGAATCCGCTGTCGAGGAAGCTGTTGCCGGTGATGGCTATTATTCTCATCTTGTTCGTTTTCAACTGGTTGTGGACTATTGCGCTCACGCCTTTGTTCGTCCGACTTTTTGCAGCACCCATCTTCGGCCTCACCATCAATGCGGCATTAAAATCCGTTCTGTTCCTCATGCTGGGTTTGACGGCATTATACAAGATGAAAGTCTCTCAATCCGTCAATGATCTGATTAACAAAGGCTTGAAGATTGTTTTCCATAGATAATCCTTTTTTTGGGAGCGGATTTGTATTTTGCTTATTTTTGCAGGGGATAAACCATGAAGGAAATGAAGAAGGTCATTACATACGGAACATTTGATTTGCTTCACCAAGGCCATATCAACCTATTGAGGCGAGCTAAGGCATTGGGTGACTACCTCATTGTTGGGGTTACAAGCGATAGCTTTGACAAGAACCGAGGCAAGTTGAATGTACGAAACAATGTGCTTGAAAGGGTGGAGGCAGTGAAGTCGACGGGTTTCGTCGACGAAGTCATCATCGAGGATTATGTAGGACAAAAAATCGATGACATCCAAAAATACGATGTCGACATTTTTGCTATTGGATCGGACTGGGAAGGTCTGTTCGACTATCTGAAGGAATATTGTGAGGTGGTTTATTTGCCTCGGACGGAAGGCATCTCGTCTACTATGCTCAGGGAGGAGAGTCAAGAAGAAGTGAAAGTGGGTGTGATAGGCTGTGGCCGTGTTGCACGTCGGTTTTATCCAGAGGCTTCCTTCGTGAGTGGTGTCAAGGTTGTGGCAGCGTACGATGTTGATCAGGAAACGTTGAAAAACTATACTTCTGGCAAGGAAGGTCTAACTCCTTGTCCATCGTTTGATGCTTTGTTGAAAGACGTGGATGCTGTGTATATAGCCTCACCGCATTTGTCGCATTATGAATACATCAAGCAAAGCCTGTTGGCAGGCAAGCATGTTTTGTGTGAAACGCCAATGGTGTTGCGTGGCGAGATGGCGAAAGAGCTGTTTGAACTCGCCGAAAACAAAAAGATGGTTTTGATGGAGGCTAACAAAACAGCGCATTGCCCTGCTTTTAACCATTTGATGGTGATGGTCAAGTCGGGTGTAATTGGTCAGATTGTTGATGTAAATGCTTCGTTGTCAAAGTTATGGGATGATGATTTGAGCCTTCGGGAATTCAATCCTGATCTTGCGGGAGGATCAATGTATGAGTTGGGCAGCTATCCTTTGCTTCCCATCATCAAGTTGATGGGCATCCATTACGATGACCTTATCCTTTTCAGTCGGATGCAAGGTGGTGTTGATATGTACACGAAAGGTGTTGTCCGTTATCCTTCGGCAGTGTGTTCGTTCCAAGTGGGATTAGGAGTGAAAACGGAAGGCAATCTTGTCATCAGCGGAACGAAAGGTTATGCTTATGTGCCCGCACCATGGTGGAAGACTGATTATTTTGAGTTGCGTTATGAAAACCAAAACGAGAACAAGAAGTTTTTCTACCAATGGGATGGCGACGGTCTTCGTTATGAGATTCAGGAATTTATCCGTTGTGTTATCAGTCATCAATTCTCGACGGCACGTCTTCGTCGTCGTGAGAGCATTTGCATGGCTGAGATAATGGAGCGGTTTACGGAAAGACAAAAACTGTTTGAAATATGAAAAATGCAATTGTAACAGGCGCAACACGCGGTATTGGATTGGCTACGGCGGAGATGCTGTTGAAAGAAGGCTATTATGTGACGGTGACATACGCCTATGATGAGGCATCTGTTGAGCCATGCAAAGCAAGGCTTTCGGCAATGAGCGATTCTTTTGAAGTCCTTTGGGCTGATCAAACCAGCAAGCAAGAAATGAGAGACTTCGCCTTGAAAATGAAAGAAAAAGGCCATATTGATTGCATCGTCTGCAATGCAGGTATGACTCTGCGGAATGGTTTGCAGGAAATTCAGGAAGAAGATTGGGAAAGAGTAATGCAGATGAACGTGAACAGCAATGTATACCTCATTAGGGATTTGTTTGACGTTATCCCAAACGGTTCAAGGATTGTGTTCACAGGCTCGTTGATGGGCATTTTGCCTCACAGTGTGTCGTTGTCCTATGGTGTGACCAAAGCTGCCGTGATGGCTCTGGCGAAAAATTTGGTGAAATGTTTTGAAGGTACGGGAACTACTGTGAACGCTATTGCACCTGGTTTTGTGGAGACGGAATGGCAAAAGAACAAGCCCTTGGAAATCAGAAACAATATATATAACAAGACCGCCATCAAGCGATTTGCAACACCAGAAGAGATTGCTGATGCGGTTCGTTTCTGCATCAACAATGCCTTTGTAAACGGCAGTATCATAGAGGTGAGCGGAGGCTATTGTTTCAAATGACACTTTTATGGTTGACACAGAATCATTAAGGCAAAAATATTCTCCCGACGGATCGGTGTTGCGTGAGCTTCAGCTAAAGATGTTGGAAGAGGTGATGTTCCTCGACAGGATTTGCAAGGAGAATAATCTTACTTATTATTTGAGCAGTGGTACGGCTTTGGGTGCAATACGACATCAAGGCTTCATCCCTTGGGATGACGATTTAGACATAGCATTGCCCGAGAAAGACTATCACAAGTTAGTGGATGTTTTGCACAAGTTGGATTCTGACCAATATGTGCTTCACGACCGCCATTCCGATTTCAACTATATCAATGGTTTTCCGAAGTTTAGGGAAAAAGAAGGCGATTTGCTTGGCTCATTTCCCCCACGAGGGAAACTTTATAAATACAAAGGGGTTGGTGTGGATATTTTCTGCGTGGCGAGAAACAGTTTTGTTCGTACTTTCGTGTGTGCCAAAATGCGTGTGGCATTAATGCATTATTTGTACAAAATCAAGAATGAAAAGGTAAGAAAAGTTGTTACGAAGATACAATGGATTGTGTATCAGTGTTTTGTTCTATTGACATGGCCGCTGAACATATTCCGCAAGAAGGGTGAGTTGCATTATGGCTTGGGTCAGGGCTTTTCGAATCACTATCTATGGGAACAAGAGATTTTTCCTGTGGCTTTAACCAAGTTTGAGTCTGCTATGTTGCCTGTTCCTCATGAAGCAGATTCATATTTGACGCATATTTATGGAAATTGGAAGCAACTGCCCTCAGAGGAAGAAATAGCAAAAACTGTTCATAACCAAGAACTTGTCGATTCAAAATGATGAAATTCCTTGCTTATTTGGTCTGCTATTGCATTTATCCCTTTTCTTTTCTGTTTCCGAGAAACAGGAAGAAATGGGCTTTTGGCAGTTTTCGCGGAGCTTTCAATGACAATGCAAAATACTTGTTTATCCATGTTTCGGAGCAGAAGCCTGAAATCCACAGCGTTTGGCTTAGCGTTAAAAGGGCTACGGTGTTGGAAATCAGGGAAAAGGGCTTGAAATCTTATCATGTCCTCAGCCCCAAAGGGATTTGGTTTGCGTTGACTTCAAAATATTGGTTTTTCAATGCCTATTCTTCCGACATTATGTTTTGTCTTTCAGGTAACACAACAAGGGTTAACCTATGGCACGGCTTGCCAATGAAACGCATTGAGTTTGATATTGTTAGAGGTCCTTTGGCTGACAGGTACCTGAAAAAGACCTTGAAGGAACGCTATTATCATCCAGAGACTTTTCAACGGCCTGATTATGTGTTATCTTCCACCTCGTTTTTTTCTGATATTTTTGCTAGGGCTTTCCGTATCCCTGAGAGTCACTGCATGGAGTTTGGCTATCCGCGCAATGAGATTTTGACTTGTGACGATGCCAAGCGTCAAGGTTTCATTGCCCGTTATGAGCCGGAAACTATTGGACATCTCCTTTCAATGATTCATGAGGGAGACTATCACAAAGTTTTTATCTATATGCCTACATGGCGCGACTCGCAGCGAGAACTGTTCGTGCAGAGTTTTGATTTGGATAAGATGAATAGGATTTTAAAAAATCAAAGCTCCCTGCTGTTGCTGAAACCTCATGCCAACACAATTGTTGATGCCACTGCTTTCGCGCGTTATAGCAATGTCATGCTGATTGATGCGAAGACTGACGTGTATCCTATCCTGCCGTTCACGGATGTGCTGATCTCAGACTATTCTTCCATATTATATGACTATATCCTTATGCAAAATAAGGATGTGATATTGTATCTTTATGATTATAAAGATTATGTGGGCGAAAGGGATTTCTATTATCCGTATGACGAGAATGTGGTTGGGAAAAAAGTTGAGAGTTTTGATGCCTTGTGCCAATGTATAGAACAAAGTGATTATAAAATGGATGAAACTCAGCGGAATAGGATTCTAGATAAGTTCTGGGGGAATACGGTTTCAGTTTCTTCAAGCAGGGCGATTGTCTCACTTTTCATTCCAGCTGTTGGTGAGTAATCCTTTCGTAGCATACCAACGGAACAGCACCAACTTATTCCCTTTCTTAAACTGTCCCTTCAATGCAAAGCCGAGCCATAAAACGAGCGTGCCGCCCCATTTGACAAGTTCGGAGAGAAGCCTTTTCAGGTATTTCCATTTGGAGATTCTTTTGGTGCGGTAGCGTTCGCTTTGGCCGATACCAAGGCTTACGCGGTTGAAGTAATCCTCCGTCAGCTTGCGTTCGGGGATGATGTGATAGAGGATGGCATTGGGCAAGTAGTAGAACTTCATGCCCAGTTGGGTCATCTTGTCGAACAGGTCTTTCTCCTCGGCTCCGATTAGGCTTTCACCCTTGCGACCGAGTTCCACATTGAAAAGTCCGACATGGTCGAAAACGCTCTTTCTGTATGCAACGTTGCCACCTCCGGGGAAACTGCCTTTGGGAAATAGCCTTTCTCGATTCCCAAGATTAAGCTCGCCTGTGACCAACATCCTCGTATAATGCGAAAACCAATCGGGCTCAGAAGTCTCAAAGTGTGGAACGATAGGACCTCCAGCAGCGACGGCTTCTGCGTTGCGGCTGAAAAACTCGGCGTAGGTTTGCAGGTATTCCTTGTTGACTTCGGCATCGTCATCGACATAAACCACTATGTCACCTTTTGAAGAACGTATGCCGCAATTTCGGGCGTGCGACAACCCTTGTTGAGGCTCTTTTACGTACCGAAAACTAATGTCGGGATAGTCATCTTGAAACCGACGGACTTCCTCTTCGGTATGGTCGGTGCAGTTGTTGTCGACCAACACGATTTCGTATTCCTCACGAGGCAGACGTCCCTCCGCAACGCTGCGGAGAACGTTGTATATGTATTTGTCTCGGTTGTATGTGCAGATTATGACGGAGAGCATGTCTTCTGTTTTCTGAAAGCGAATACGATGGCACCGACCAATCCAAGCAAGATAAGCGACGAACTGGCCAATGAGAGCATTCCGCCGACTTTCCAAATCCTCGGCTCATAACGCATCACGATTTCGTGTTTTCCGGCAGGTATCATGGCGGCGCGAAGCAGGTAGTTGGCGCGCAAAATGGGATGCTCTTGTCCGTCGATGCGCATGACCCAACCTTTGCTGGTCCAGATTTCGGAAAAGACTGCCAACTTGTCTTCCTCGCCTTCAAATTGGTAGGTGAGTTGGTTGGGCTTGTAGTCGACGAGGGCGATGTAACCTTCTTTTTCGGGCGATGGTTTGTAGTTGGCGACTTGCGCCTCAAATTCCTTGTTAATGATGGCCTTATGACGGACATCGGTGGAGCCGAGGTTGCCAAATTCCTCATCAGGCGTGTCGGCGATGATGTAACTATCCACAATCCATGCGTTGCCGAAGGCTTCTGGATTGGTAAGGGGCTGCGTTTTCGGATTGTAAATGATATACTTGGTGTTCAGCATGTTAAGAATCTTGTTCTTCTTTAGCCCTTCTTGGAGGTCTAACTCTGAGTTGGCATTCTTGAACATCGGGCCGAAGCTGTTGATTTCTTGCGAAAGATAGCGGGAAATGAGGTCTTGGTAGCGGTGTAGTTTCGCGCCCGAGTAGCCTCCAATGGACTTGTGGAAATAAGAAGTGCTGGCGTCGTTGAAAACGCTCTTGGTTATATCCAATACCCTGAAATCCAAATCGTTGTCGTTTAATATGTATTGGTCGGCGGCACTGGCCACAAAAGGCTTGTCAAACTGCCTGTTGGAGATGAAATTGTCGTTGTTGAGGTAACGCTTGTCGATGGGGAACATGTCGACGAGTATCAGGGCGATGAGGATGAGATAGGCTGGGATGGCCTTCAGTTTGTCCTTGCCGTAAAGGAAAATCGGCACGGCGGCAAGAAGGATGAATAGGAAGCTGCGGATGGCATCTTTGCGGAAAATGGCCACGCGCACGGCTTCAAGTTGCGCTGCGAAGCTGGCGTAAACCGCGCCATCTTTCCCCGAACTCAACGAAGCAAACTGCTGGGCTTCGTCTTGGCTGAAGAAGTTGAAGAACGTCTTCGGGGTAAGGTAGAACAAGAGGCAAAGACCTGCCGTAATGCCCAACGCAATGAAGAATTTTTTCGTGTTGGCCTTGAAGGTTTCGGGGGATTTCATGATTTCGGCCAGACCGAGGAATCCCAAAAGCGGCATGGTGACTTCCGCAATGACCAAAGTCATGGAAACGGCCCTGAATTTGTTGTAGGCAGGAACGTGGTTGATGAAGAAATCGGTGAAGCCCATGAAATTCTTGCCCCAACTTAATAGGATGGACAACACGGTGGCGAAAAGAAGTGCCCATTTCAGCTTGCTTTTCACTGTCAAAGCGCCCAAAATAAACAGGAAAACCACGATGGCACCCACATACACCGGACCGCTGGTGCCGGGTTGGTCGCCCCAATAAGCACTGCTTTGCGCCAAGTTGCTCTTAAATCTCGAATCGGCTTCCTTGAGTGCTGGGTTGTCTTTCCCGATGTAAGCCGATGCGCCACCTTTGGCGTTGGGAATCAACAGACTCCATGTCTCGCCGATGCCGTAGCTCCATTGCGTGATGTAGTCGCGTTCAAGGCCCGTGTCGTTACTTTCTTCCGTTTTCAGGATGGCTTTGCCACGTGTGGTTTCCTTGCCGAATTCATAGTTGGCGTAAAGCTTTGTCGTGCAAGTGAGTGTGCTTATCACAACCACCAAAACTAACAGCAAACTCGCTTTCAGGAAGTGCATGAATTTCTTGTCTTTGAGGTCGACAATGAATTCCGCAATGATGATGGGAATGATGATAAGTAGCAGATAATAAGTGATTTGCAAATGGTTGGCATAAAGTTCCAAAGCCAAAGCGATGGCGGTCAGGACGCTTCCCCAAAGGTATTTTCCCTTGTAAGTCAGCAGGATTCCAGCGATGACGGGTGCCATGTATGCCATGGCAACAGCCTTGTTGTTGTGACCTGCACCTATAATAATATATAGGTAGGAGGTGAATCCGAAAGCGATAGCTCCCAAAACGCTGGTCCATATCCCGACATCCAACACCATCAGCAAGATGAAGAATCCCAACATGCTGATAAACACGCTCCCTAACGGACTTGGCAGGCCTAAGGACAGCATTTTGTGGACATATTCGAAAAGGTTAGTCTTTTGGGGTGCGGAGATGTTCCATGTGGGCATTCCGCTGAAGGCCGAGTTGGTCCACAAAGAGGTTTCGCCGGTGGTTTCCCTGTATTGCGCCACCTCTTGTGCCATGCCCTTGTGCATTTCCATGTCGTGTTGCTTGATGCGCTTGCCTTCCAAGACGGGGCTGAAGTATACCAAAGTGATGACCGCAAAGGCAATGATAGCTGCCGCGATGCTCAGGATGTTTTTGTTCTTTTGGAAAAAATTATTGCTCATATTAAAACTGTTTTCTATTCAACTTCTTCAAATTCAGTGTATTCCCCAATGTTTGGGTCGATGTGTGGATTTTGCTGTTCTTTTTGCGGCTCATGATCGTCTTGCGAAAAATGCTCCTTCATTTGTCGTTCAACCTTCTTCATCTTTCGGTTGAATATCATCTTGACAATCAGACTGAAAGCGTAGAAAAAGAGGACGATGACGAGTAAGATTCTAAAAAGAGCCATTGTATGCTTGCTTTAGTAATTTGCTGCGAAATTACGATTTTTCCGCTTGTGCTGACCGTTTTCGTGCGAAAATCTCTTTTCCGAAAGCTTCGAGGAATCCCGTTCCATAACCGAAAAGTTGAACGTAAGCTGCTGGAACTGAGAGTGCTGCCACAACAAAATCTTTGTTTTTTATCAGTGAATCACAGAAAACCATCAGACAGTAAAGTAGGATAGGGACAAGCCACAACCAATGATGGAAAATGCCTAAAACGATAAGAATGAGGTTCCCGACCACAAAAGCCGCCGGCAGCAGATGCACGAGTTTGAAGGTTTCGGGATATTTGTTTTTCAAAATGACACGAGCCTCGCCGGAATGTTTCACCTGCTTGAAAAACGAACTGAACTTGACACGTCGTTTGTGGTAGACGAAAGCCTCAGGGAACAATCGGCAACTGTAACCGCCTTTGAAAATTCTGGTACTCAAGTCAATATCCTCGCCATAGCGCATGGGAGCGAAACCACCCAAAGCCTGATAAATATTTTTTTTGATGCCGAGGTTGAAACTGCGGGGATAGAATTTGTCCAACTTCTGCTTGCCACCACGGATGCCGCCTGTGGTGAAGAAAGACGTCATCGAATAGTTGATGGCCTTTTGAATGGGCGTGAACGAGGGATGGGCACGGTCGGGGCCACCGAAGGCATCGCAAGGCTCATGGTCAAGTTCCTGTTGTATGATTTCCAAATAGTTGTCGGGAACGATGACATCCGAATCCAAAATGATGAGGTATTCGCCTTGGCTGCGTTCGGCACCATAATTGCGCGATGGCCCTGGGCCAGAGTTAGGTTTGAAAAAGTAATTCAAGGCCAAAAGGTCGGCGTATTTCTTGCAAACGGTGTCGCATTTCTCCGACGAACCGTCCTCCACTACAACGACCTCAAAATCCATGAAGGTCTGCCCACAAAGGCTCTCAAGCAACTCATCCACTTCCTGAGGCCGATTATAAACGGGTATGATGATTGAAAACCGCATTTTTCAGATTTTTTGCAAAAGTAAGGAAAATAATCGAGCCGTGAGTAGAATAATAATTTGTCTGTTAGACGAAAAATCAGTATTTTTGCAGTCAAAATTGTTGTGATATGGATTTCCCGATTCTCAATTTTACGATTTTTTGCATTGGCAATGTTGCGGCAACCCTTGGGATAAGTTCAAAGGAGGTTTATCATCGAATGCAGAATGCGGGAATCATAGATGATTACATCGTGCCATGCTATGATGTATTGCACACATTTCCAAAGGATTATATTGTTGAGGATTTGATTGGCTTTATGCGGAAGAAAGGAGCGTTGGCATGATTCTGTATCATACTTCTACGATTGAGATTCGGAATCCCGATGTCATTCATTCGAGGGCGCGTTTGGATTTTGACAAAGGCTTCTACCTTACCGTTTTGCGTCAGCAGGCGGAGCGTTACGGTGAGCGTTTCAAAAGGCAAGGAGAAGATGCTGTAATGAACATTTATGAGTTCGACGACATTCGACCCAATTTCACTCACAAGGTTTTTACGGCCTATGATGGCGAATGGCTCGATTTTGTGGCTGCATGTCGCAAAGGCATTCCGCATGAGGTTTTCGATGTCATCGAGGGTGGCATTGCCGATGATCAGGTGTTTGATACTATAGATTTGTATTTTGCTGGTGTTTACACCCGAGAGCAGGCTCTTGATCAATTGCTTTACAAAAAACCTAACCACCAGATTTGTATTGCTTCTCAAGGCGTACTTGATTTACATTTACACTTTATCGAATCCATCAGACTATAATGCAAGCCAATCCTACCATATTGCAAATGAAATATGCCAGAATCGTAAAATTGTTCGCCGAACAGGCAGGACTTTCATACGAAGAAGCCTTGGGCAAATTCTATGATTCTAAGACATTTGACCTCATCAGTAATGGTATTGCTGATATGCACTGTTTTAGTGATGAGTATCTTGCAGATGAGTTGTTGATAGAGTTTGGTTATAAAATGAAGCCATGAAAAAACTGATTTCCCTATTCACAAAGATTTTCCCCCGCCAGTGGCTCATCAAATTGAGTTATCTGTTCAGCCTTTTGGTTAGGCCGTTTTATATCGGCAACAAAGTGGAATGCCCAGTATGCGGCGGACATTTCCGCAAATTCTTGCCCTACGGCTATGGTAATGCAAAGGATAACCGACTGTGTCCCAAATGTTTGTCGCTTGAGAGGCATCGTTTGCTTTGGCTTTACCTGAAAGAGAAAACTGTTTTTTTTACTGCGCCGTTGAAGGTGCTGCATTTTGCGCCAGAACAACCTTTCCTGAAGCGTTTCCGCGCTTTGAAAAACCTCGATTACACCACCGCCGACCTCGATTCGCCCATCGCCGACCTCCATTTGGATGTAACCGCCATCGACCAACCGAGCGACACTTATGATGTGGTCATCTGCAATCATGTCCTTGAGCATGTCAATGATGCGAACAAGGCTTTTTCCGAAATCAAGCGAATCTTGAAACGGGGCGGTTGGGCAATCCTATTGGTACCCATCAATCCCGATGCGGATACCTTTGAAGACCCAAGCATCACTGACCCGAAAGAACGCGAACGTTTGTTTGGGCAATATGACCACGTGCGACAGTTTGGCCGCGACTATGCCGAGGTGTTGCGTAAGGCGGGCTTCAAGGTGACGGAAGACAGGATTTTCTATGAGGTTTCAGCAGAACAGCGCGAGCGGATGCATCTGGCGCGTAGAGGAGAGGAAATCATTTACCGTTGCGAGAAACAATAATAGAAACGTTGCACGCAACATCTCTACAAGAACAAACAAAAGAGAAGGCGAATCATATTGGCTCGCCTTCCTTTTTACCTTAAATAAGAAATATAACGGCTTCCGAAAATTAATATTCGTCAGAAACTGTAAGTTTTTTGCGGCCTTTGGCTCTTCTGCGGGCCAAAACCTTGCGGCCGTTAGCCGTTGACATTCTTTCTCTGAAACCGTGTTTGTTTCTACGTTTTCTGTTCGAAGGTTGATAAGTGCGCTTCATCTCTGTATCTGTTTATTTGTTATTTTTTTCGCTAAAAATCCCTTTGAATCGGGCTGCAAAAGTACAAAGAATTTCCTTTGCTCCAACACTTTTCTTGAAAAAATTGAAAAAGGCAAAACCAAATCTGATTTCACCTTTTTCAAATGGTTGATTATAAATTGCTTACGCAATGACTTCCTTTTCGGGAATGTTTCTCAGCGTTTCGACGAGGAAATCCCAGAAAGGCTGTACGCTCTCGATGAGAAGAGCTTCGTCGGGTGAATGTGGATGTACCAAGGTCGGGCCGAAGGAGACCATATCCCAATTCGGGTACTTCGAGCCAAGGATGCCGCATTCCAAACCGGCGTGGATAACCATAATCTTGGCTTCCTTGCCGAACTTGTCTTGATAGACTTTCTTCATCAAATTGAGGATGGTCGAGTTAATATTGGGCTTCCAGCCGGGGTAGTCGCCAGTGGAGTAGGCCTCTGCACCGTTGTCTGTGAGGTTCTTGCGGATTTGCTCGGCCAGTTTGTCTTTGTCGGCATCCACGAGGCTGCGGGTGAGGGCGGCGCACACAATCTTGCCGTCTTCCATCTTCACTGTGGCAAGGTTGCTCGAGGTTTCGGTGGTGCCTTCAAAGTCTTTAGACATGGCGATGACGCCGTTGGGATAGCGGGCGATGGCGCAGAACATGTTGTCTTGCGTCTTCACGTCGATGACTTGTGCGGGCATTTCGGCAGGCTCGCAAAGGATGGCCAGTTCAGGCTCCACGTTGGCGAACTCTTCCTTGCAAATGGCCTCATATTCAGTTGCATATTTCTCAAACTCCGCTTTCTTGTCGGCAGGAACCACGACGATGGCTTCGGCCTCTCTTGGGATGGCGTTGCGCAAACTGCCACCATCAATTTTGGCGAGACGCAGGCCGTATTTCTCGGCAGCCATCAGCAGCATGGCGTTCATCACTTTGTTGGCATTGGCACGGCCAAGGTTGATGTCCATGCCTGAGTGACCACCTTTCAAACCCTTGACAAACAGGCGATAGGTCACCATTCCAGCGGGAACAGCCTCATAAGAGGGCTTCCAAGTTCCGATGGTGTCGACACCGCCGGCGCAACCCACGTAGAGTTCGCCTTCGGTTTCGGAGTCCATATTCATCAGGATGTCGCCTTTCAGCAATCCGGGTTGCAGCAGGTTGGCACCCGTCATGCCGGTTTCTTCGTCAATGGTAAAGAGGGCTTCAATCGGACCATGCTGTAAGTCAGTGGCTTCCAAAACAGCCATTACAGCAGCAGCACCCATACCGTTGTCGGCACCGAGAGTAGTGCCGTTGGCCTTCACCCAACCGTTTTCGATGCGGGTTTCAATCGGGTCATTCTCGAAATCGTGCACCTTGTCGGCGTTCTTTTGCGGAACCATATCGAGGTGGGCTTGCAAGATGACGCCCTTGCGGTTTTCCATGCCGGGCGTAGCGGGCTTGCGCATGATGACATTGCCGCAGTCCTCAATAATGGTTTCAAGGCCATGCTCTTCGCCCCATTGTTTCATGAAGGCGATCACCTTGGCTTCTTTCTTCGAAGGGCGCGGAATTTGCGTCAAGCTGTAGAAATTCCTAAATACGCCATTCGGTTCCAAATCTTTGATAGTACTCATAATGTTGAAGTTTTGTTTGTTGATGAATCAAATTTTAGTCGGCTAAAATACGAAAATAAACGATAGCAAAGTCAAAAAGTATTATTTTTGCGGCAAAATTTTACCACGATGAAGAAAGTATTACCTCTTTTATTATTGGTCGCAATGGCCATTGCAGGTTGCCAAAGGGGACCTGCCAAGTATGAAACGGCTGAAAATCCGAGACAACTTGTCAGCAATGTTGAAAAATTCGTGAATCAGACCGAGAAAAGTTCAAAACATTATTCTGCCGAGGATTGGCAAGTAGCTGTGGAACAGTTTGTTGTGATGAGCAAGGACTATGCGGAGAATCTTCAATATCTGACCGCTGAAGAACAAATGCGTTTCGACAATGCCCGTCTCAAATTCATGGGAGCTATTGATGCCAACGGCAACATGGAGATTGCCAAACAAGTGAAGGAAATTTACAGTAAAGTGATGGAATAAGCAATAGCAACTTCACACAAAGAAAAGCTCTGAATCGAACCGTTCGGAGCTTTTCTTTTACTTTTAAGTCGGTGCACTTATCTCCTGCTGTTTCCTAACCCAATGTAATAGAGCAACGAGGCCAACGACGACAAGGCAGCGACCACGTAGGTGCTGGCGGCCCAATTCAAGGCTTCACGTGCTCCAGCAATTTCCTTTTCGGAAAGTGAGTTGGACGACTGCAACCATGCCAACGCCCTTCTTGACGCATTAAACTCGACGGGCAAGGTGACCACGCTGAACAGGAATACCATCGCGAACATGGCGATACCCAACCAGAACAAGGCAGGGAAGGAGTTGATGAGGAAAAGTCCGATGATGATGACAATCATCGAGAATTTGGATGAGATGTTGACGGCAGGCACCAAAGCCGAGCGCATACGTAACGGTGCATAGCCTTCCTTGTGCTGGACGGCATGACCGCATTCGTGGGCGGCGACCGCTGCTGCGGAAACACTGTTCGAGCGATACACATCCTCGCTCAGGTTGACGGTCTTCTTGGTCGGGTCGTAGTGGTCGGTGAGTTGGCCCTTGATGCAGGTGACCGAAACGTCGTAAATACCGTTGTCGTTCAGCATTTTCTGGGCAATTTGCGCCCCGGTCAATCCGCCGGGCGAGAGCACTTTAGAGAATTTCGCGAATACGCTTTTCAGTTTCCATTGGACCAGCATTCCAACGATACCAATGACAATGATGAGAATCCAACTTGTATTCATGATTTCCAGTTTTTGAGGTTTGAGTTGCAAAGATAATGGATTTTTTCTGATTATTGAGTGAAAAAATCACAGAGGGATGAGGTTTTTCCCTATTTTTGAAAATTATTTCTCAACGAAAATGACTCTGCATACTTTTAATCTCTTCCTTATCGTCATGTCGGCGGTGGCCGTGGTGGTGTTCGTCAGCCTCTTTTTTGTCGATGCGGGCTATGGCAAGTTCTACAACAAGAAATGGGGACCGGCAGTCAACAACAAACTCGGTTGGGTGCTGATGGAATCGCCTGTATTTATTACTATGTTGGTGCTTTGGCTTTGCTCCGACCGACGCGGCGATTTGGTACGCTTGGCGTTTCTGTTTCTGTTTGAGTTGCATTACATTCAGCGCTCTTTCGTGTTTCCGTTCCGGATGCGTGGAAAGAGCATGATGCCGCTTTCCATTGTCCTTATGGGCGTGACTTTCAATGTGTTGAATGCCTTGATGCAAGGCGGTTGGATATTCTACATCTCGCCCGACGACTATTATGGTCGCGATTGGCTGACCGACCCGCGTTTTATCTCTGGCTTTTTGGTTTTCCTAATCGGCATGTACATCAACATCCAGTCCGACGACATCATCCGCAATCTACGTACCAATGGCGACACGCGGCATTACCTGCCCAAGCAAGGGATGTTCAAGTATGTCACCTCGGCCAATTATTTCGGCGAGTTTGTGGAATGGGTTGGTTTTGCCATCCTCACTTGGTCGTGGTCGGGAGCGGTGTTCGCTTTGTGGACTTTCGCCAATCTCTGTCCGCGTGCGGCACGCATCTACGACCAATACAAAGTTGAGTTCAGCGATGAATTGGACACGAAAAAAGTCAAGAGAATCATACCTTTTATATATTGACCTATGGAAAAATCAATCATATTCACGCCTTGCGAAATTGGGCCTATCACCTTGCGGAACAGGGTGATACGCTCGGCGGCATTCGAGAACATGGCTTACGGCAACCGTCCCTCCGACGACCTCTACAATTATCATGTAGCCGTGGCGCGTGGCGGTGTCGGGATGACGACGGTGGCATACGCTGCCGTGAATCAGTCGGGGCTGTCCTTCAATGGTCAACTTTGGATGCGCGAGGAAATCGTTCCCGACCTGAAACGCCTCACCGACGCCGTACATTCCTATGGCGCCAAGGCTTCCATCCAATTGGGGCATTGCGGCAACATGACACACCGCTCCACCTGCGGATGCAAGCCTGTCGGGGCTTCGGGCGGGTTCAATATGTACTCACCGACCTTTGTCAGAAAACTCAAGAAATCAGAGATTTATTCTTTGGTTCTGGATTTTGGCAAGGCCGTCGATTTGGCCCGAAAAGCCGGCTTCGATTGCGTAGAAATCCATGCGGGACATGGCTATCTTATCAGTCAATTCCTTTCGCCTTATACCAACCATCGCCGCGACGAGTTTGGTGGCAGCCTCGAAAACAGGATGCGTTTCATGCGCCTCGTCATTGAGGAGGTGATGCGTGCTGCGGGCAACGATATGGCTGTGGTGGTTAAGGTGAACATGCACGACGGCTTCAAAAAAGGCATGGAAGAGGAGGAGTGCCTTGAAGTGGCGAAAGAGTTGGAACGTCTCGGCGTTCATGCACTTGTGCTGACGGCGGGTTTCGTCAGTAAAGCCCCGATGGAGGTGATGCGTGGTGCGATGCCTCTCAAAACCTTGCGCTATTACATGGACCCGAAAAAGTTCTGGTGGCTCAAGATGGGGATTGCTTTGTTTGGCAGAAAACTGATTCCCACGGTGCCATTCAGCGAAGGCTATTTCCTTGAAGATGCCAAAATATTCCGCAAATATCTGAATCTGCCTTTGATTTACGTCGGTGGCATGGTATCGCGGGAGAAGATGGAGGAAGTGCTCGAATCAGGTTTTGTGGCCTTGCAGATGGCGCGAGCTTTAATCAACGACACGGATTTCGTCAACAAACTGCATTCGGGAGAGGTGACCCGCAGCGAGTGCAAGCATTCCAATTATTGCATCGGGCGCATGTACACTCTGGAGATGAAGTGCCATCATTGCGTCGATGAGGAATTGCCGAAGGAATTGAGGAAAGAAATTAAAAAGGCAGAAAAGCGGGGATGAATAAACTCCAATGGTTCAATCGGTTTGTGGAGGCGCACGGGCATCGGCCTCGGGCACTCATTACGGGCGGTAGTTCGGGCATGGGCTTGGAATATGCTCGACAGTTGGCCGAAATGGGTTGTAACTTGCTGTTGGTCAGCAATCAAAAGGAGGAATTGGAAAAGGTTTCAGAGGAATTGGGTCAAAGCCATTCCGTTCAGGTGATTCCCCGTTATCAGGATTTGGCCATCGAGACTGCATCGGAAGAATTGTTCGCTTTTTGCCAAGCCGAAAACTTGCAAATCGACATTCTCATCAACAACGCGGGCATGTTCTTTTTTGAGGAACTGACCTTAGAAAACCAATCCAAATCCATGACAATGATGCGTTTGCATACTTTTACACCTACACGGCTTTGCATTCTTTTTGGTGAGGAAATGAAACGGCGTGGCTACGGATACCTTATTAATATGTCGTCGATGGCGGCCAAACTGCCTTGTCCGGGCATCACGATATATTCGGCCACCAAAGCCTATCTGAAAAGTTTCGGCAAGTCGCTTTATTTTGAGATGCGGCCCTACGGCGTGGGCGTGACGACGGTCTGTCCCGCCGCCATTGCCACACCGCTTTACAAATTGAAACCTAATCTTTTGGATTTTGGCGTGAAAATTGGACTGATTGGCACGCCTCGATGGTTGGTCAGGAGGGCGCTGAGGGGTATGATGCGCAAAAAACGGGTCGTGAAACCCGGCTTGATGAATTATTATCTGCCGCCTCTGATAGCCATCTTGCCGAAAAAACTGGTCGATTGTTTATGGCAAAAGTTCAAGTAATCATATTGAGTCTGCTGTTTAGTGTGACAGCCTTTGCCCAACGCTACGAGAAAGTGCCTTTTGGCGACTTTGAGCAGTGGGCGGTGCGCTATATCACTGAGTCTAAAGTGATTGGTGGACAGGAAAAGATTGTGTACATGGTTGGTCCGACGGATACCATTAGGGGTAATGTACCCTATTCCTACAAAAACACAATCTGGTCGTCCTCGAATGTTTATGCCAAAGTGATGGGCGTGACCAAGACCAGCACCAATGTCATGCCTGACCTTGGCCCTACTGGTAGATGCGCCAAATTAGTCTCTCAAATGGCCTCCTGCAAGGTGGCGGGTCTCATCAATATTAAGGTGTTGGCTACAGGTTCCATTTTTTGGGGAGAGACGCAGGAGCCTGTCTCAGCCATCAGCAATCCTTACTCCGTCATGAGTTGGGGCATCCCTTTCACCAAACGCCCAAAGGCTTTGCTGTTCCATTATAAGGCGAAAATTCCCAACACAGGCAAGTTGATAAAGAGCACCACATTCCGCACCTCCGAGTTTGAAGGTTATGACCCATTTGAGGTCGTTTTTATCTTGCAACACCGTTGGGAGGATGCCGAGGGTAATATCCATGCAAAACGTGTGGGAACGGCGATGTGCCAAATTGAGAAATCGTCGCAGGGCTGGGTGATGGATTGCAGGGTGCCGGTTATCTACGGCGATGCCAGAAAAAGCAAGGATTACAAGCCATATATGGATTTGATTTCGGGGTATAAGAATATGTACGCTTTTAACAGCAAAGGCAAGAAAAAACTCATCCTTGAGGAAGCTTGGGCCGATGCGGATTGTCCTGTCACTCATGCGATTATGTGGTTCTCCTCGGGGAGCTGCGGCGCTTTCATCGGAGCTTTGGGCAATGTGTTTTGGGTGGATGAGATTCGGTTGGAGTATTGAGGCGATTTTTCTTCGGATATGGTTGGATTGACAAATTTTTCCTATTTTTGCAGCCGTTTTTGAAAAATGAATGAACTATGGATTTAAGCAAAATTGTTTCGATATCTGGAAAATCAGGACTGTATCAGATTAAGTCTCAAGCTATTGGAAGAATTATCGTGGAATCAGTCGTTGATGGCAAGTGCATTCCCGCTTTCGCCCGCGACCGCATGAGTTCTTTGGAGGAGATCTCCATTTTCTCGACCGAAGAAGACCGCCCGTTGAAGGAAGTCTTCAAGATGATCCACGAGAAGATGGGCGACACGGTTGACTTCGACTACAAGAAGGCCAGCAACGATGAACTGCGTGAGAAGTTCGCTTTCGTCATGCCCGATTACGATGAGGAAGCCGTTTATCCGTCTGATATGAGGAAGGTTTTCGCATGGTATCAGATGTTGAACGACAAGGACTTGCTCGACTTCACCGAAGAAGAAGAGAAAAAGGACGAAACACCCGAACAACCCAACGAAAAAGCGGAATGATTTCCGAAATTGACAGAAAAGAAGCTGCTCCGGCAGCTTTTTTTGTAACTTTGTAGCGTTAAAGCTAATGACATGACGAAACAGATAGCAGACTTCATACTGACTGAAAAACAGGACTTTGGCCGCTCGGTGTTGTTGCACCTTCGTTCCGAACAGCCTTTGCCCGACATCGCGCCTGGCCAGTTTGTTCAGGTGCGCGTCGATGGCTCGCCGAGTACTTATCTTCGCCGCCCGATTTCCATTCATGATGTTGATTTTAGACAAAATGAAATCACATTGTTGGTGCAGCAAGTAGGTGAGGGGACACGACATCTTGCCTCTGCAAAAGCAGGAGACATTATAAATATGGTGTTCCCACTGGGCAATGGTTTTACGATTCCCGAAAAAGGCGAAAACGTTTTGCTTGTCGGGGGCGGCATCGGCATCGCACCACTGTATTACTTCGCCAAGGTATTGGTCGAGAAAGGGATTCGACCCACTTTGCTCTTGGGCGGAAAATCAGAATCTGATTTGATTCGTTTGGCCGATTACCAGCAACATGGAGGAACCTTCGTGACCACTGAAGATGGCTCATTGGGTGAAAAAGGCTTCGTGACGCAACATTCCATTTGGCAACAAAAGCAGTTCGACAAAATCTACGTTTGCGGCCCGAAACCCATGATGAAGGCTGTAGCGAAATTGGCTGCTGAAATGGGTGTTTGGTGCGAGGTTTCGTTAGAAAATCTGATGGCTTGTGGCCTTGGTGCCTGCCTCTGTTGCGTAGAGGACACGGTCGATGGCCATGTGTGTGTCTGTAAAGAAGGACCTGTATTTAACACAAGGAGGTTGAAATGGTGAACTCAACGATAGACTTGGGTCGCGGCTTGGTGCTACGCAACCCTGTGATGACGGCTTCGGGCACGTTTGGCTATGGCGAGGAATATACCGATTTCGTGGATTTGTCGCAACTCGGCGGCATTATCGTGAAGGGTACAACACTGCATCCGCGTGAGGGCAATCCTTATCCGCGCATGGCCGAGACGGCTTCGGGGATGCTGAATTGTGTGGGACTGCAAAACAAAGGCGTCCAGTACTTTATCGACACGATTTATCCGCGCATCAAAGATTTTGATACCAATGTTTTGCTCAATCTTTCGGGTTCTACCTTAGAGGATTATGTGAAAGGTGCTGAGATGATTGACACTTTGGACAAGATTCCCGCCATCGAATTGAATGTGTCGTGTCCCAATGTGAAGCAAGGCGGTATGGCTTTTGGCGTGACTTGTGCAGGCATCTCGCAAGTGGTTTCTGAAGTCCGCAAGGTGTATCATAAACATCTGATGGTCAAGCTGTCGCCGAATGTGACCAATATCGCCGAGATTGCGATGGCAGCCGAAGCTTCGGGTGCCGATTCCGTCTCCCTCATCAACACTTTGATGGGTATGGCCATTGATGCCGAGAAACGCAAACCGAAATTGTCTGTCATAACAGGCGGCTTGTCAGGTGCTTGCGTGAAGCCCGTGGCCTTGCGTATGGTGTGGCAAGTGGCCAAAGCGGTGAAAATTCCCGTAGTCGGCTTGGGCGGCATCTCCAACGCCACCGATGCCGTGGAGTTCCTGCTTGCTGGCGCTTCAGCCATCGAAATCGGCACGGCCAATTTCATTGATCCGGCGGTTTCGGTGAAGATTGCTGAAGGAATAAAAGAGTATTGCGAAAGACATGGCTTCCAGAAGGTTATGGAATTGGTTGGGGCGTTGGAGTGCTAAAGTTTGAAAAAAAGTTTGCCATTTCTTTAAATTCTCGGCAAAAAGTTACCATTAGTATCCTAAACCCCTAAACTTAAGGATACCTATGGAAAAGAAAAACACCACCACCAAGACCCGTAAAAAGCAAAACTTTACCCTGCTTCATGCCATCGAGACTGTGGCCGAAAACTCCCGAGACTCCAAGATGAGTGCCGACTTCATGAAGGCCTTTTCTAAGGAAATCAAGTTCCTTTCTGAGCAATATGGCATCAGCGAGCGACAGGCCGTGCTGTTTGCCGTGTGCATGGAGCAAGGGCCAAACCGTGTGGACTACCGTGACATAGCCCGCCACCTTGACCTCAGCAACATCGCCGTGCTGGCTTTTGCAAACGACATTGATGCCTTGGTGCATCGCCGCCTGTTGCGTTTCCGTGATGTGAAGGACGAGGACGACTTCGATGTACCTGCCGCCGTCATCCGTTGCCTCAAGCACAATGAGGTGTATCAGCTGCCCGTCCACAAAGGCCTTGACTGTGCCGGCATGTTTGAGGTATTAGAACAATGGTTCAACGACCTCGACGACGATGCCCTTGCTCCCAAGGTGCTTTATGAGGAGATGAGAAAACTGTTCGATGACAACCCACGGGTGGCTTTTGGACAGAAGGTGAAACAGTTGGATTTGGAAGAATCGGATGAACTGCTCCTTGTGCTGTTCTGCTATTTTTTGATTTGCAAAGGCGACGACGACATCCGTTTCAGCCAGATGGAAGACGTATTTTACAGCAGTGCCGACTTTACCAACGCCAAAGCCGATCTGCGCAGCGACAGGCACACGCTTCAAACGGCCAAACTCATTGAATATGTATGTGAGGACGGCATCGCCGACAACACGCGCTTCAAGCTCACCGAAGAGACCAAACGTGATTTGCTTGCCGAACTGAAAATCAACACTACCGAAGAGCATCTGGCCGATGTGATTGAGCCTGAAAAACTCACGCCCAAGACCATGTTCTACACCCAAACCGTCCAGCATCAAGTGGATGAATTGATTCAGTTCTTTGCGCCCGAGCAGTATGCCAAAATCCGTGAACGTATGCAAGAGCGCGGCTTCCGTCAGGGCTTCACTTGCCTGTTTCATGGCGGTCCGGGTACGGGAAAGACTGAGACCGTCTATCAGTTGGCCCGCGCCACGGGTCGTTCCATCATGACCGTCGATGTGCCGAGCATCAAGAGCAAGTGGGTAGGCGACTCCGAGAAGAACATCAAAGCCTTGTTCGACCGTTACCGTAGCCTCGTGCAGCGTGCCGAGAAAGCCCCCATTTTGCTCTTCAACGAGGCCGATGCCATTATCGGCATCCGCAAGACTGGTGCCGAGAGTGCGGTGGACAAGATGGAGAACACCATCCAAAACATCATTCTGCAGGAGATGGAGACCTTGGACGGCATCATGATAGCCACCACCAACCTCACCGAGAACCTTGACAGCGCTTTCGAGCGCCGCTTCCTCTACAAAATCAGGTTTGACAAACCCGATGCCGCAGTACGAGGCAGAATCTGGCAGCAGATGATTCCCGAACTTTCCGAAACCGATGCCACCACCTTGGCCGAGCATTTCGACTTCAGCGGAGGTCAAATCGAGAACGTGGCTCGCAAGCACGCCATCAACAGCATCCTCTATGGCAATGATTCCGAGATGATTCCCATCTTAGAAGACTACTGCCGCTGCGAGCAGTTGAACAATAATGTCACACGAAAGAGAATCGGATTTTGAATTTTCAGAAATAGTTTCTAAATTTGCAAGGTCAATGGTAGTTTTGTAGGGTCAAAAGAATGAAGAAATAGACCAAGTAAATAGTGTATATAGTTAATAATCATTGTAGTATATGGAAATGGATAGTCAAAACGGCCTAAAAGAGGTTGGTTACAACGCCGACATGGAAGCCTTGTTGAAATTTATGCAAGACTCAGATTGTCTCAACGATCTATCAAAATGGACGAAAGAGTTTAATATGTTTGACGTGCTTAAGATTTCTCGGACAGAAATACGGCATAGTAATATACTTGGGTGGTTGCTTGATCCGAATGAAAATCACGGTCTGGGTGATTCTTTCCTTTACGGAATCGTTTCAAAACTGTCACATGACATGGACAACCATTCCGCTCTTCAATATTTGAGTTCTGACTTATACTCATTTAATGTTTACCGAGAGTGGAACCATATAGATATACTTCTCGTTTCTCATCAAGATAAACTTGTCATAGCCATAGAGAACAAAGTCGGCTCTCATGAACACAATTCAAATGGAAACGAAAAATCCCAATTAATTTCTTACAAAGAGAAAATACAATCACAATTCAGCGATTATAATAAGATTTTTGTCTATTTGACACCGGAAGGAGAAATACCCGGCGATGATGAATGGATGGTTTTGGAGTATGCTGATGTGATATCCATTTTGGAAAAGGTTTATAAACCAAAAGAAAGCTTATTGGGATTTGAAGTGTCATTGCTAATTACTACTGATGCGATAAATTATCGCGATTATTAATCAAACAAATTCGGTTCATTGACATTATGGTTTTGAATGAGTGTTTCAGAAGAAGATAGTAGCTCCTTGAGGCTTGTCTTTTCGAGTGCT
>Ga0265298_10001286_pt1 | contig 37071 bp, 13 predicted proteins | sample AusTroGonzalo_MG_3_FD_193486 | JGI IMG/M metagenome (GOLD analysis project Ga0265298, IMG submission 193486) | Bovine rumen microbial communities from tropical cattle in Woodstock, Queensland, Australia - Gonzalo_01 | ecosystem: Host-associated > Mammals > Digestive system > Stomach > Rumen ...
CGGGTTCGCGGGGGCGTCGACCTCCTGCACTCGCTGTTCCGTCGGAAGCGGGGCGTTGAGAAGCGGATTTACGCTCTCCTCGCCGTTCGCGCCGCGAATCGGGGAGTTGTTCGGCTTGCCGCCACCACGGTTGAAGTTCTTGCCGCCGCGGTTGTGGAACCGCTTTTTCTGGCCATTATTGCCGCCGCCCCCCTGCTGCTGCGGCTGGGGTTGCTGGGGCTTCGGCGCGGCGCTCTTGGTGACGGCGCTCGCAAACACATCGAGTTCTTCTGCCATAATCTTATCTATCTTTTTTAGCCGTGTAGAACGTGTAGATCGTGTAGAATTTCAAGTTGGGGAATTGATTTTTAACGCAGAGACGCAGAGACGCAGAGGATGTTGATGCTGGGGTTGCACCCCAGACCCCGCGCTTGCGCGGCCCAAAACAACTCTGCTACTCTGCTACTCCGCTACTTTGCGTTAAAAACTTCTTCGCCATGTTGAATACCGCAATTAATTGGATTTCTGCTCATGCAACCAGGCGACGAATTTTTGCGCCTCTGCGCGAAGTTCGTCGGCTGTGCCGTCGTTATGGATGACGTAATGCGAACGCTTGGCTTTTTCCTCGACCGGCAACTGCGCTGCAAGACGGGCTTCTGCTTCCGCGCACGTCATCCCCCGTGTCGCCGTCATCCGTTCGATTTGCTTCTCCCGAGAGGAGACGACGCAACATATTATATCAAAATTTTTCTCCCAGTGTGCCTCGAATAAAAGCGGAATTATAGCGACACGAACAGGACAGACGAGACCACCGAGACTAACGGGACAATCGCCAGTCTCGTTCGTCCCGTCTGTCCCGTTTGTCCCGTCGAGCCAGTTGACAATTCTCTCCTTTACCAACGGGTGAATCTTCGCCTCGAGGACACGGCGCTTCTCAGGGTCGGCAAACACTTCGGCGGCAATGCGGCGACGCTCCTCTGGGTCGGGGAGGAGCTCGTGCACGATATCATCGGCATCAAGGGTCTCGACGCCAAGTTCGTTAAGAAATTGGGAAAGGAGGGATTTGCCGCAGGCAATCCCTCCCGTTAGTGCGACTTTCATGTTTTCATAGGGTCAGACCCCTCTGACACAGTAGCTGACACAGCTAAAGCAGCGTCAGCTACTGCGGTTAGAAAGGTCCGACCCTTTAGTTAGCCGGCGCCTCGGGCGCTTCCCTCGCTTCGTTGCCTTCCTGCTCGGCGATGTCGAAGCCCTCGTTGTGCATCTCACGACCACGACCATCGACGATGCGGGTCGTGACGAAGATAAGGAGGTTGCGCTTCGAGGTCTGCTCGGAATGGCTGCGGAAGAGACGACCGATGAACGGGATGTCGCCGAGGAACGGAATCTTGTCGTCCATCGCCTTGCGGGCCTCGGTGATGAGACCGCCCATGACGATCGTCGCGCCAGGATAGACCGAAACCTTCGAGTCGACAGAGCGAACATGGAAGAACGGCTGTTCCATCGGAGCATCGTAGTAGGTGATATTGTTCGATGTTCCGCCAAGCCTGTTGGCAAGAGAGTTGATGAGGTTGACATAGGCCGCCATCATCGTGTCCCAGACCGGAGCAAGCTGTTCGGTCGTAGGAGCAAACCCTTCGAGCGTCGGTGGCTGAGGCCAAGTTCCGATGGAAAGATCCGAGCTGTTGCCCGTGAACGGAATCCTCATGCCGTAGTTTTTCCACGTCGGCTCGTCGACGACCTGCGTGTTGAGTTCGAGATCCACTACGTTGCCGTCGTCCGTCAGGGTCGGAGTGACCTGGAGAATGACGCCTACTTCGCGCATCGTGAAGCTCTGGGGCTCGACGACGGCGAGAATCGCAGACTGGCTGCCGCCGTTGTTGCCATTACCGCTGGACGAACTCGACTGGAGCTGGACATCGTAGTCGGTCGGGTAGATGTATTCCGTCACGACCTTCATTACGGCCTCTTCGCCTGGACGCGTCAGCACCTTCGGCGCGGAGAGGAGGTCGGTGTCGCTGCGCTGCGAGAGCATGTGCAGAATCATCGAGAGGTCTGCCGAGCCAAGGAAGGCGTTAAGTTTCATGAACTGGTCGTTCGTGGACTTCGACTCGCCCGAAATGTGGTTGCCGAGCGTGGAGAGATAGCGCTGGCCGGTCGAATAGTCTTCACCAAATTTGTTGATGCCAACATTGCGGTTGCGACCGCCGCGCGTCCAGCCGCTCGGCATGGTTGTCGTTGTGGTCGACGACGTATCGGCGGCCGTAGGCGTTGGCGCAATCGAGGAGCTGGAATCCGTCGTGCCACCGCCAGACGCCGAACTGCCAAACGGGCTGTCGGCCGTCGAGGTTGAAGACGAAGAAGAAGAAGAAGACGAAGAGCTCGGCAAGGATGCAAGGGTCGTGCCCGATCCAAAGGAGCCGCCGCGTATGCCAAGGGCTTTGGCAAGATGCTTGTTGAGCCCAAGCGTGTAGTCGCTGTTGAGGATCCACTCGAAGCCGAGCGAGTTCAGGTCGTCCTGGCAAACCTCGATAAATCTCGTCTCGATCTCGACGAGCGTGACCTGCTGGTTGAGCTGGGCGAGGACATTCTCGAACTCAGCGAGGTTGTCCTGGGTGTTCTTGACAAAGAGACGGCCGACCGTCTTCACATAGAAGATCGAGCTGCCCTCGGGCCACTTGACGCCGAGAAGCGAGAAGAACTCCTTCCAGTCGCGCTCCTCGTTTTCCTCGCCGTCGTCGTTCCTGCGAGAACTGCCGCCAAAGCCGCTGTTGCTCGAACGCATCGTCGTGATGTCGCCCTTCGCGCTTTCCATCTTCTCGGTGAAGGACGAGAGAACCGGGAAGGAGCGCGTGACGAGCTCTTCGACCGACATGTCCTTGTGCATGACCATGACGATCGGGCCCTGCACAGTGAACTTGTACTCGACGGACTCGCACACGAGCTTGAGGGCATCGTAGAACGTGATGTCGCTCGCGGTGATCATCGGGATTACCGGCACGCCAAGCGGTCCGCCGCCGCCCGCCGCATCGTCGGAACCCGTGTCGGAGAAGTCGTCGGCATCCTCGCTCGCCGCCGCGGCCGCCTGCATGCGGACGGCCTCGGGCGTCTTGAGGACGAAGTTGAAGCCGCGTTGCTCAAGCGGAATCTCGGGACGGTCGAAGTCCTTCGACGCGCCGCGGAAATACTCGACGGCGTCGATAATCGTTGCCGGCGGCTTGAACGAGATCGCCGGGAGGCGCATCTCCTTCATGCGCTGGATGATCGTTTGCTCGATCGTGCGCTCACCGTTATGCGGGTCGGGCTTGGCCTTTACCGTGGCGCCCTTCTTGTCGTCGCGATCCTTGGCGTCAGTGGCGTATGGTGGACGCCACGCCTTGTCGACGTCAGCCATCCACTTCTCGCGGGCGACTTCGCGCTCCTGCTTGAGGATGACGTCCATCTTCCGGACGATGGAGTCCCTGAGCCGTATGGCCTCCTGGTTGTAGGGATCCTTCACAAGAACAAGCTCGCACTCGTCGAGCGCACGGTCGAGCTCACGCTGGGCAAGCAACTGGCGCGCGCGCTTAAGGTGGCGGCGCTCAGTTTCGCGGCGAGCCTTGTAGTCGGCATCGTTGCGACGATGCGAAATCTCGGAGACATCGGTCTTGAGGGCATCGGGATCGACGGTGGAAAGCCATGCCTCAAGCTGGCGGCGGGCCTTCGGGTGGCGAAGATCTACGGCCTTCTCCATGTACTTTATGGCGCGCGCACGGCGACCGGTGCGCTCTTCCTCGAGCGCTGCCCTGTAAAGACCTTCGGCAATGCCCTCCGTGCACTCGGCCTTGTAGATCTTGGACTTCTCGCTGTCGTTCAGGAGCTTCGCGGCAATGCCGTAGTGGCGTACGGCTTCGGCATACTCGCCGCTGGTCATCGCGGCACGGGCCTCCGAAATCTCGCGCATCGCCTGGGTGTCCATCGCCTCGCGGCGCAGTTTCTCAACCGTCAGGATCTCGCCGATAAGACCGCCGTCTTTCCTGTTCTGAAGCCGCTGCTTGACGGCTGATTCCTCCGACTCGGCAGCGGGAACAGGTTCCTCGGTAACGGGAACGGGCTCATCGGCAACGGGAACAGGCTCATCGGCAGCAGGCGCCGGTGCTGGCTCCTCGACTTTGTTAGTCGGAACTTCATCCTCGCCCGCGAGTTCGTTGAGAAGATCAAGCGTATCATCGATCTTCTTGTCACCAGCCGTAGGTTCCTCGGCAGCAGGCGCGGGCTCCTCGGCAGCAGGTGCCGGTTCCTCGGCAGCAGGCGCGGGCTCCTCGGCAGCAGGTGCCGGTTCCTCAGCCGCAGGAGCGGGCTCTTCGGCAGCAGGCGCGGGCTCCTCAGCAGCAGGTGCCGGCTCCTCGGCCGCAGGCGCGGGCTCCTCAGCCGCGGGTGCGGGCTCTTCGGCAGCAGGTGCCGGCTCCTCGGCCGCGGGTGCGGGCTCTTCAGCCGCAGGTGCGGGCTCCTCGGCCGCGGGCGCGGGCTCTTCGGCAGCAGGTGCCGGCTCCTCGGCCGCGGGTGCGGGCTCTTCAGCCGCAGGTGCAGGTTCCTCAGCCGCGGGCTCCTCGGCAGTAGGTGCCGGTTCCTCAACAGCGGGGGCGGGCGCTTCAGCTGCAGGCGCGGGCGCTGGTTCCTCGACCGCAGGCGCTGGCTCTTCAGCCGCGGGCTCCTCGGCAGCAGGTGCAGGCGCAGCTGGTGTCGCGGCGGGGGCTTCGCCCTCGAGGTCGGCAAGCAGATCGTCAAGATCGTCCTGCGCGTTCATGCTCTGGCCGAGCGCGATGAAAGCGATGGTCGCCGTCAGCGCGACGTATGTCCTGAGGTTCGTCATATCGAACATGCTCCTAATGTTTTGCATTGTGTATTATATCCTAATTCTTCTCACTGTTCAAGGGTCTCTACAGTACGAATTTTACCGAGTAGCACGTCTTCAAGAGTGACCTTTGCACCCTTTTCGACTCTTTTCACGTCCACAACCTTGTATTTGCTTCCGCACAAATCAACCGTTCCGCCCGGCACCACGACGAAGGTCTTCGTCTCGCCGCGGCTGAATTCGAGCGTCGCCTGCACGTCGACTGGCTTGCGCTTTTCATCGAGCGCGAGCTCGAGTTCCTTGCCGTCCTTCTTGCGAACGATCGTCACGGCCGAGACATCGACGGCGCGCTCGACGTTAGATCCCTTGATCTTGACTTTCTTCTCCTTCTGCTCGAACGCCTTGGCGGTGAAGCCAGTGTCGCCAATCTCCCCGCCGACGAGCACGGAGTAGCGATAACCGTTCTTCCCGTAGTCGTTGCGGCGCTTCGGATCGAAGAACTCGAGCTTCATGCCGCTCGGGGTCTTCATGTACGAGCGCAGGTAGAACGGGAGCACCGTCTCCTTCAGCGGAAGCACGAGCTTAAGCGAATCGAAGTAGTCCGGGTGCGAGTTCTTGTCGGAAGGATCCGTTCCCGCCGCATACTCCTCGGCATTGGTGAAGCCGTCGCCGTCCTTGTCGGCGTCGGCGTCATTCTGCGCCACGTTGAGACCGTACTTCGTCTCCCAGTCGTCAGGAAGACCGTCGCCATCCGTGTCGACGGCGACCTTCTCCGGCTCGGGCTGGGTCTCGCCGCAGAACGGGCAGACCTTCGTGCCGTCGTGCATCGGCTTCTTGCAGAACTTGCAGAACACGCGCCGCGCGGAGACGAGGAAGTTCCCGCCCGTCTCCTCGATCTCGGAAATCGTCGACGGCTTGACGGCAAACTGGAGCGCGCGCTCGTACTGCGCCATGTCCACGGGCTTGACGCCGGTCTCGGCGCGCTTGGCCGCTTTCAGCCGGTCGACGGCCGCTCTCGCGTTCTCCTCGGGGTCGCCGCCACCCGTCATCACGAAAAGCGCCACGCCGACAACGAGCGCAACGACTCCGGCCGCTGCCACGAGCCAGTCCCAATGCGCGGCGAAAAAGCCGCCTTCGGAATTCCTGGAGATCATTCCTCGTCCTCCTTCTCTTCCTTGACTCCCTCGGCGGCACCCTCGGCCGCAGCTGGCTCGGCGCTCTCGCCGGCAACCGGCTTCACTGCCAAGCCGAAATCATACGCCGCAACAACTGCGTGCACTAGGAACGGCTCCTCCTTCTCGGGATCGTTCACGACGCCATTGTCCGGCTCTTCGGCGCCCTCGGCCGGCTTCTCCTCCCCGAATCCGGCTTGCTCGCCGCGGCGCCTCCGCCGCGGACGCGAGGTCTGCTGCTCTGTTGCACCCCTCTTTTCGCCCTCGCCGAGGGCCTTGGCAATCATGTCGCCTTCGCGCGCAAAGTCCAGCGTCTCGACGACGAAGAAGCGCTGCGACGTCGCAAACGCGTTTACGACCTTGACGAGCGCCGCCGGCTTCGCACGGAAGTCGATTGCATATTTCTCCTCGGTATAGGCGGGCTTTTCAACCTCGGCATCTTTCCGCTTGCGCTGCCGCCTGTTTGACTTCGTGTCTTTCTGCTGCTCGGCAGCCGGCTGCTGCTTCAGCACAGTCGGCTCGATGCGGACGACTTCGATGACGCCGCAGTCCGAAAGCAGCTTGACAAGCGTGCAGACGTCTCCCCACTGGCGCTGCAGGCGGGGGAGCTCGGCCTTTTCCGGCAGTTTGTCGCCGGACACGAAATCCGCAAAGCCGAACGCGGAAACGTCCTTCATGATCTTGCCGTCGACGCCTCCTGGAAGACCGGAGAGCGTACGGGCTTCGTCGACGAGCTTCTGCTTGCACGCCGCCTCGTTGAGATCGGGGTCAATCGAGCGGTCGCCTGCCGAAGCCGTCGAAAGCGCGGCCTCCGTCCAGCCCGCGATGGCGTCGCTGTTCTTCTTCACGGCCGCTATGCTCGCGGCATCGGGGCTTATCGCGGCGCCAAGCAGGGAGCGAACCGCGGAAGATTCGCTTTCTGCCGTTTCCGCTGCCTCGGACTTAGCGGAGTAGGCGCTGAACGCGAGATATCCAAGCACGGCCGAGACGACAAGCGCAGCTCCGCCTATCGCAAGCATTACTATCTGGTTCTTGGACAGGTTCATCGTTCTTCTCCCTTCCCGAGCTTGAACTTGGCAACGACGACGATTTGCTTGAGTGCGGCGTCCTTGCCAACGTCGGTCATCGACTCGATTTTGACTGACGCCGGATCAACCACAGGCGAGCCCTTGAGCCGGGCTTCGATTATCTGCGCGGCGGTGGAGCCACCCGTCTTCGTGCGCGAGACAAGCGTCTTGAGGTCATCCGACCAGCCGCGCACGGTGATGCGGTCACCCTCCCACTTCTCGATCCACATCTCGTTGCCGAGGGCGGAGCGAATCGCCATGATCTTCACGACGGGAAGACTGCGTTTCGCAAAGAGCGACTTGAACACTTCCGCCTTGGCGGTCGCCCGTTCCTCTTCTGCAACCGCTTCCTTGACCTTGGTTTCCACGGTGCGGAGACGCGACGCCTCGGCCGCGACAGCCGAACTCTCGGCCTCCGCTTCGGCGGCGCCTTTGTTGGCGGCCAGCAGGACAAGCACAAGGGCCACGACAAGCGAGACTGCGCCGACGACCACGAACGGAATCTTCGCAATGTCGGCGCGCTCCTTCAGCAAAGACGGCGGCAGAAGGTTTATCGCGAACGTCGCGAGACCTGCCAGATGGAGGGCAAGGCCGACCGTCGCCGCAAGCTGCGTCGTATCGCCCTCAAGCACCTCGGTGTCGATTTTGGGACCGACGCCGACGACATCAAACGGATTCACATACTCGACCTCGAGCTGGAGACTCTCGGCGAAGAAGCGGTCAAGCTGCGGAAGAAGCGCGGTGCCGCCCGTGACGTAGAGCTTGGCCGGGACGCTTCCGCCCTGCTGCGAGCGGTAGAAGTTGATGGAGCGCGATACCTCGGCGTGAAGCCGAGTCATCACCGCACGGCAGACCTTGGACACGCGGTCGCGCGTCTCGTCCTCGTCTTCGATGACACCGCCAAGGGCGACATACGCGGCGGTGCGCTTGTATTCCTCCGCCTCCTCCGGCGTGCACCCGAGCGCGGCGGCAATCTCCTTCGTGATCGTGTTGCCCGCGACGGGGATCGAGCGATTGTAGAGCTTGTCGCCGTCTACGATCACGAGCGACGTAGTCTTGGAGCCGATGTCCAGGACAACGCAGCATCCGCCGTCGGCGGCGGCTCCCGCCTGGCGAAGAACGTTCGTGAGGGCGATGGGCGCGACGTCTACGAGCTCCGGCGTGAATCCCGCACCGCGAACAGCGGCCACGATGTCCTCGACCTGGTCGATCTTCGCGGCGACGATCATCACGTTCTTCTCGCCGTTTTCGTTGTCGCCGAGAACCTGCCTGTCGCAGATCATCTCGTCGATCGGGAACGGAATGTTCTGCTCGATCTCGAAACGAACCATCTGGTCGAACCGATCGGCTCCGCCGGCGGCAGCGATGGACGCGAAGCGCGGGAACACCATCTGCCCAGAGATCGCGACCGCGACGGGCCCCGGCTTGATGCCCTTCTCGCGGACGATCTCGAGGAGCGCAGGCGAAAGAAGCGCGCCCGCGTTGCCCGCGTCCAAAGGAGCCGCGAGAGAGGCGATGCCGTAGTTGACGAGCGTCAGCCCCCCCTTGCCGCCTTCATACTCGGCAAGCTTCACCGCGGAAGCGCCGATGTCTAGTGTTAGGTATCGTTTAGCCATAGAACTTTAGTTCCCGTTTCCGTTCCCCGTTACCCGTTCCCCGGTTCCCGTTCCCCGGTTCCCCAATTACTGCGCAACCTGCTCGTAGTCGTTCGGATTCACAAGAGCCCAAATCGTCTTGGAGCGGTCCATAAGGCCCTGGCGGCGCTCGATCATCGGCTTGCCGTCGGCCTGCTGCTTGTTCATGATATCCTGGTTCTCCCACCACTTCGTGTGCTTGGCGATTCCGTTGATCTCGCTCTCGCTGTCGCCCTGCAGTATCTCGCCTTTCGCGTTGGTGATGACGAGGCCGACGGCCTTCGCCTCTCCGAAGCGCTCGAGGTAGGAGGGGTGCAGGCACACGGAAGCCGCGTGCGAACCCTGCGGGATGTTCTGGTAGGTTGTCGAGGTCGTAAAGTAGGAGTAGGGGGCGAGACCTTCCTTGTTGCCCTTGTTCTCGGTCGCGCTCTTCGTTTCGAGAAGGACGTGCCACGTGAAGGTGAGCTGGTCCTGCCACTTCACGAAGGTCGTGTACTTCGCCTCGAGGACGATCCAGCTCCTCGGCTTCGTGTAGCACTTGCCCACGATAGAGCCGCCCTGGAGCGATGGCGCCGCAAGAGTGGACTGGCGACCGAGTTTCGGGAACTGGTCGAGCATGATCTTGGCTTCTTTGCCTGTCGTAGGCGCGTCATCGTCGGTGGCCACCGGCTTCTTCGAAGTCTTGGGGGCTGCAAACGCCACTGTGGCCGCAAGGGCCATTGCCGTCATCATCACGATCTTCTTGTTCATTTTCTCGTTCCTTTCCTTGATTTTAATTGTTTGATTGCCCATGCCTTTGGCTTGCGGGCGCGTCGGAGACACGCCCCTACCAACTTTTCATAGCACTTTCATTTTTGGTAGGTCTTGGATGTCCACCAGTCCGACCACCCGGCCGGACCTGTCGCACACCGGCAGGTCGTCGATGCGCTTTTTCTCAAATATCTTCAGCAGCTCCGCCGCGTATGTGTCGTCGTAGACGAAAAGCGGAGACTTGGTCATCACGTCGCCGACAGGGCTCGCGAGCAGCTTGTTCGAATCGGCCGAAGTCGAGACGATGCGGCGGAAGTCGCCGTCGGTGAAGATGCCAAGCAGCTTGCCGTCAGTGTCTGCGACAACGGCGCTGCCGCCCTGCGCCTTCGTCATCGCCATCAGCGCGTCGAGAACGGTCGCCTGCGGGCCGACCTGCGCAAGCCGCTCGCCCGAGCGCATAACGTCTGTCACCTTCATGACAAGCGCCCTGCCAATCGCGCCCGCCGGATGGTTCATCGCGTAGTCCTCGACCGGGAACTTCTGCGCGTCGATCATCACCATCGCAAGCGCATCGCCCATCGCCATCGTCGCCGTCGTCGAGTTCGTCGGCGCCATGCCAAACGGACACGCCTCCTTGCCGCACGGAATCTCGATGTGGATGTCGCTCATCTGCGCAAGCGTCGAGTCCGGGCGACCAGTCATCGAGATGACCTTGAGCCCGTGGCGGCGAATCGCTGGGATGAGGTTGTTCACCTCGGCCGACTCGCCGGAGAAGCTAAGCGCGACAAGGACGTCCTTCGCGGAGACCATGCCGAGGTCGCCGTGCATCGCCTGCACGGGATTGAGGACAATCGAACGCGTGCCAGTAGAAGAGAAGATGGCGCTCATCTTCTCTGCGATGTGAAGGTTCTTGCCGACGCCCGAGACGACGACAATGCCGCCGTCCGCGACAGTGTCGAGAATCAGCCGGACTGCCTTGACAAAAGATGCACCGAGGGAGTCGCGGGTCTTCTCGAGACCCTCGATCTCTACCGCGAAGACTTGCTTCGCGCGCTCGATCATCTTGTTGTCTGTCACTTTGTCGTCGACTGAAGCAGCGTTACACAGATTGTTCCAACGATGTCCTCGGCGGAGCAGCCGCGCGAGAGGTCGTTCATCGCCTTGGCGAGTCCCTGGAGGTTCGGCCCGATGGCGTCGGCGCCGCCAATCCTCTGCGCGATCTTGTAGCCGATGTTGCCTGCGTTGAGGTCGGGGAAGATGAAGACGTTCGCGTCGCCCTGCACGGCGCCGTTCGGGTTCTTCTGCTTGCCGGTCGCGGGAACAATCGCCGCGTCGAACTGCAGCTCGCCGTCCATCTTGATGCCGGCTTCCTCGAAGCGGGGCTTCGCGAGCTCGACGGCCTTCTGGACCTTCTCGACGAGCGGACCCGCAGCGGAGCCCTTCGTGGAGAACGAGAGGTACGCGACGCGCGGCTCCTTGCCGGTGAGGTCGCGGTAGGTCTGCGCCGTAGCTAAGCCGATGTCGACGAGCTGCTCAGCCGTCGGATCGGGAATGACCGCGCAGTCGCCGAACGCGAGCACTTCGTCGCCCGACGCCGTCGGGGTCTTGAGGTCGAGGATGAAGCAGCTCGACGCCGTCTTGACGCCCTTCTGCGTGCCAAGCGTGTGGAACGCCGCGCGAAGCATGTCGCCAGTCGAGGCGATGGAACCCGCGACAAGACCGTTGACGCGGCCGAGCTTAACCATCATGCCGCCGAAGTAGATGCGCTTCGTGCGGAGCGTCTTCTGCGCCGCGGCGAGGTCGATGATCTTCTGCTTCTCAGCGGGCTTCTTCGACTCCTTGGCGTTCCACGCCTCGAGATACGCGGCTTCGAGTTCGGCGTCGCCTTGGGTGTAGTCAATCGTCTTGATGCCACGGTCGGCAAGCTTGAGCCCGGCCTTCGCCTCGGCGTCGGCGATTTCCGCAGGAGTGCCGAGGACGACGGGCGTCGCGATCTTGCGGTCGACGCAAGCGCACGCGGCGGTTATGACGCGGGGGTCCATGCCCTCGGGCAGAACGACCGTGCCGTTCAGCTTCGAGGCCTTTTCAATGATGTTCTTTATCGCGTTCATTTTTCCAATACCTTTACTGTATCCTTTGCAATCATCAACTCCTCGTTGGTGGGGATGACGACGACAGGGATCTTCGAGCCCTTCGCGCTGATGATCTTGACTTCGCCGCGGACCTTGTTGGCCTTCGGGTCGAGCTTGATGCCGAGCGCGCCGAGGCGGCGGATGATCCTCTCGCGGACTTCCTTCGAGTTCTCGCCGATGCCACCCGTCATGATGATGGCGTCAGCCCCGCCGATGACGGTGTTGTAAGCGCCGATGTAGAGCGCGACGCGATAGGCGAGCATCTCAAGCGCGAGCTCGGCCTGCTTGTTGCCCTTGTCGGCCATCGTGCAGATGTCGCGGCAGTCGCTCGAGCCGGTAAGCGCGAGAAGCCCCGACTTCTTGTTGAGCAGCGTGTCGGTCTGCGCGGGCGTAAGCTTCTCGGCCTCCATGATGGAGAGAACCGCCGCGGCGTCGATGTCGCCGCAGCGCGTCCCCATCACCATGCCGGCGAGAGGCGTGAGCCCCATCGACGTGTCCACGACGCCGCCGTTCTTGATCGCGGCGAGAGACGAGCCGTTGCCGAGATGGCAAGTGACAAGATTCACCTTCGCAAGCGGCTTCTTGAGGAACTTCGCCGCGGCCTGCGTGATGAACTTGTGCGAGGTGCCATGGAAGCCGTACTTGCGGATTCCCATCTTCTTGTAGTACTTCGGGTCGATCGCGTACATTCCCGCGCAGTCGGGCATCGTAGCGATGTGGAACGCCGTGTCGAAGACGCCGACGTTCGGAACACCCTTGAAGATCTTCTCGCACGCCTCGACGCCGCCGAGGTTCGCCGGCATGTGGAGGGGCCCGAACTTGACGAGCTTCTTGGCCTTCGCCATGTTGGGCTTGTTCATGACGGCGGAGTCCTTGAAGACCTCGCCGCCGTGCAGGATGCGGTGGCCGATTGCGTCGATGCCCTTCGCGGCGTCGCCCAGGTCGGCGACGACCTGCGCGAGCGCGGCCGCGTGGTCCTTGGGACCGCCGCAGCCGATGCGCTCGACGAGGCCCTTCGCGAGCCGCGTCTCCGTCTTCATGTCGAAGAGCTGGTACTTGAGCGAGCTCGAGCCCGAATTGATTACGAGAACTTTCCTTATCTGCTTTTTCATGTTTCTTACTTTTCGAGTGTTGCCTTGAAGAAGCCGCTCTCGAGGTCGACGTCGTCCGCAAGGTCGAACTCATACGTCGTGGACGTCTTGTTGATCTCGACGTCCCTCGTCTCGATGACCGTCCAGTTGCCGGACTCGAGCGAATCGCGGTGCCAGATGTTGCACGTCAGCGTGAGCGTGCTCGAGCCAGACGAGAACTCGTAGATGTCGGACAGGACGACAGTGGAGCCATTCTCCTTGCCCGCCGTCTCGGTCGTAATGAAGACCTTTCCGTTCTCGCGGTCAAGCTCGATCGACTTGATCGCCACGTAACTCGGTTCGGCCGAGGCGTCGCTCTGCGCCGAGTTGAGTCGGCTGTTCACCTGGGAGTCAGTGCCGGAGGCGTTGACCCCGAGCAGGAGCGCGGCGACGCGCGGCGACTTGAGGTTCGTCATCGCCATAACGGCAAGCCCGGACGAGAGGGCGCCCTTCGTCTCGATCGAACCGGACAGCGACTTCTTCATTGCGAAGCCACCCGCGTTCTGGTCTATGGACGCCGCGCCGTACGCGGTCAGGTTGCCATTCTGCTTCCACTCCCACGCGTCAGGCAGACTGTCGCGGTCCGTGTCGCAGTCTTCGACGTAGACCGGTATGATCTCGTTCGCGCCATAGCCCGGGCCCACCGTGATGCTTCTCGGGGTGAAGATTGTCCCGAGCTTCATGTCACGCGTGCAGTAGCAGCCCCAGGACTCCCAGTAGTAGTGCTTGTCCGCATTGGAAGTCCAGAACGAACGGGTACCGTTGCCGTCGGTGTCGATGAACGCACGGATGTAGTACGAGCCGGTCTTGAGGCCGACAATCATCGCGTTCGCCGTCTTGATCGCATTGGTCGAGGAGATATCGGCCAGGCTGGTGACATATCCCTCGCCGACGGGCTCGCCCGAGAAGTCTGGCGTCTTGAACGCCTGTACGCGGATCTTTCCGGACGACGCGACTTCGTCGGGACCATAGTACCTGACGGCGACACGCGCAGTCGCGTAGTCGGTCGAGTTCGTAAGGACATTTGCGACAAAGCTGCCGCCAGAGGTCCAGAGATCGTCCTTGTACTTCGAGTTGTACGTCGAGATCTCCCACGAGTAGGTGCCGCCGTTCTTGAACTCGACGGTGCCGCCCGGGACTATCGCGCCGATCCTGAGCGGAGGCGTCCAGCTGTACACGCCGTTGGCGTCGCGAGGCGGCAGGAGCATGTAGCCGCTCGTCCAGTTGACGCCGTTGCCGGTCACCCTGATGCGGAAGGCCGTATACGTCGTGTCGTCGCAGCGCCACTGGAACGTAGGCGCCGGCGGCTCGAGCAGCGTCGCGCCGGGGATGGTCGTCGGCCTGACGCGGCTCGCGGCGAACTTGCGGACAATCGCCTTGCTGAGGATGTTCGCGTTCGTGACGGTCAACGGAACGATGGAGTCGTTGCCGACGTACACCGTATAGTAGATGTTCGTGAACGCGACCGGCGTCTTGCCGTCGGCGAGCTTGGCCGGCACGCCGTTCTGCGGCATCATTTCCTGGATGACCGACGTCAGGGTCATGTGGTTCGGATCAAACGCAGCGGAGTTCCAGTCGATGTCAAAGGCGTTGCTCGCCATGTTCAGGATGTCGGCCTCGGTTATGACGGGGCGCCCTGTCTGAGTCAGGTCGTGGACGCGGTCGTAGACAACGGCCATGTATTTCTGCGGAAGGAGGCCTATTTCCATGCTGTCTATGGCGAAACGCGCGATCCTAACGCGGACCCTGCCCTTCGCCTCGGCCGGATTGCCGCTGTTGATCGTGTAGACGTCCGTCGCGTCGGACGGATAGATCACCTCGCGGTCGGTCGCCGCCTCTCCGGTCGTGCCGTTGTTGCCGCCTGCGCCGATTTCGGCGTTGCCGCCCTTCGTAAGGTCGTAGCGGGGCGTAGACGGATGCGTATCGGTCAACCCGATCGATGCACGGGCGTAATTCCAGCCGACGTCGATGTCGCGAACCATTCCGTAGGGTTCGCCGGGCGTGTACTTGCCGTCGTTGTCGAGATCGTAGAACGCGATGAGCGTGTTAAGCCCCTGCTTGACGTGGCCGAGCGAATTGTTGTCGGCTCCGGGCACATCGGCCTCGGCGAGATAGTAGGTGTTGACCCTGCCGCCCGCGAGGAGCTTCGACTGCCAGTTGACGCGCACGTAGCTCTTCTGGAGGTTGTAGACCGACACCCAGCCGTTGCCCGTCGTGCTTTGCGAAATGTCGCCTTCCATCGCGAACCAGTCGGGGAACTTGGCAAAGTCGACCTTAAGCTCGCCAGTCGCGTAGTTGATCGTGCCGAAAGACACGTCCGGATCGCCCTGGCGGACGATGTCGCCCATAGACAGGTCGTCGTTGCGCGGCTGGTCGATGATCGAGCCCTCCCAGATCGCCAACGCCGGGTCCATCGTGTAGCCCTGGTCCGTCAGCATGTTGTAGAGTATCCAGCCGAGGTCCTTGAACTCGAACTCTATGCTGCCGGGAACGACGCTGCCGGGCGAGAGGTGCAGCAGCATCTCGCGCAGCGGGTTCATTCCGAAGTGCTTGACGCCGGTGACGACGTTCGAGGCACCGTTCTCGTACAGCTGCACGTCGCCCTGGCCGCCGAGCGTCCACACGGCGTCGGGAATGGTCGCAAGCGTCTGGTCGCTCCAGGCCTGGACGACAACGGGCATGTCGCCGATGTTCTGCGTGCCGTGGTAGGAGATGGTTAGCTCGATCGTGGGAACGGGATACTCGTTCAGCTGCACGGCGTCGACGGTAAGCGAGGCAAGGACCGTCGGCTTCGTGCCGGACTGGAACTCCGCCTCGTTCGACCAGCCGTCGGCGTCGGCGTCGATGTCGGCGTCATAGGCATACGGCGAGACGCTGTCGTTCTCGATGAGATGCTTCGCCTCCCACTGGTCCTTGATACGGTCGTGGTCGGTGAATATCTCGCCGATGTACAGCTTGTTCAGGCGGTAGAAGTAGTCGGACACGTTAAGGCTGACGCTATAGGCGTTGTCAGGCGCGAAGCGAATCCACTTGCCATCGCCCTCTCCCGCGCTCTTCAAGGTGAAGACCTCGGAGAGCATGTATTCGACGTAGTTGGAAAGGCCGTCGCCGTCGTCGTCGCCAGTAGCGCCCTGCTCAAGCGCGTAGATGTTCTGCCACCAGTCGAGAAGGCCGTCGCCGTCGATGTCGGAGGTCGAGGCGTAGACGGGGTCGACGGTGCCGTCAGGCATCTTGCCCTGCGAGAGATCGCGGAGATACGCCTCCCAGGCAGGCATGTTGGCGCCTTTCCAGGTTATGGTCTTCGCCCAGTCGCTCGGATCGTTCGGATCAAGGCCGTTCTCGTTCTCCCACCAGTCGGGGATTCCGTCGCCGTCGGTGTCGGTCTTGGTCAGCTCCCAGAGGTCGGACGAACCCTGGCCGTCCCACATCTCGGGGCACGGCTTCGAGTAGGCACCGCCCATCGGGACGAGGTCGGCCGTGCCGATGAAGTCGGAGCGCACCTCGTACTCGTAGCGGCAGACGAGATCCTCGAGCAACTCGTTCTCGGGTTGCGTCGCGGCCAGCTGCGTGAGCTTGAAGAGGCGCTGGTAGCGCTCGAGGAAGTAGTTGTAGAACGGATACGGCATGGCCGAGTTGTTCAGCGCGTACTGCTGGAGCTCGTGCATCGACGCAGGCGTGGTATAGCCGCCGAGATAGTCGGAATAGAGGAACGAATCGACTACGCTGCCGTCCATGACGGGCAGGTGGTGGACCGTGTTCTTGACCCAGGGCACGATTGCGTAGTCACCGTAGGCGGTGCTCTTGGTCAGGCAGGCATCCCACCAACCGACATTCTCGGTGAAGTCCCCGCTGATGCCGGCCGTGCTGACAAGCTGCCCGCGCACGGCGTTGTCGAAGCCGGAGGCGCTCTGCGCGACGTCGTCCTTGTTGACTGCTCCAGGCATGTCGGAGAAGTCGTAGAGCTGGACGAGCTCTGCCGTCAGGTCATTGAGACCGTCGTTGTCGTTCCTCGAGGAATCGGCCTCGGGGCCCATAAGGTGCGTGTAGACCTCAAGGCGGTTCGTGGCCGCGTCGTCCATCGTCATGTGCTTGTTGTACCACTGGGCGATCTCGGTCTCGGTCCTCGCGCCGTCCCAAATGCGGACTTCGTCGATGTAGCCCTTGAACCACTCGTCGTTCTTCATGGAGTCGTAGGTGATGGTGGCCGTGTCGAACGCAGCGGCGCCGTTGTTCGCCACTGTCTCGGGCCTGCCGCCGATGAAGAACGCTCCGGGAACCGCCTCGTAGGCCGTCTGCGTAAAGGCGTTCGTGTAGGTCGGATCCTGGATGATGACGGTGACGCCGTTTGCGGGGATGAGGTGCGTCGGGGCGGTCGCCTTCGCCGAACCGTTGACGTAGAGGACGAGACGCTTGCCGTCGTAGCTCATCGCCACGTGCGTCCACTCGTTCGTCGGAACCTCCGGGCCTATCACAGTCTGGCAGCTTTCGCTGTCCGCACGGACGGAAACCCTGGCGTCGTCGTTGTCAAACATGCCGTAGACCTTGCCTTCGTCTGTAAGGCCGAGGCGGAAGTTCGTGCGGATCGCGGCATTGTCCTTGTTGATCGCATCGTAGCCGTAGAGCGAGCAACGGTCGAGAATCGTCTGCTCGCCGATCTTCTCGGGACGGATCCACGCCTCGACGGTGAACTGCTTGAAGAAGTCGACCGTGGTCGTGCTCGGGACCTTGCCCGTGAAGATGTCGCGCATGAACATGGCACGCGACTGGACCCACGACTTGTCGCCGTCGAGGTAGAGCGCCTGGCGGCGCGCGGGGTCGGTGAAGTTAAGCGGGTCGGTCGGCGCGCGGAACGTCCTCACGATCTCGCGGCCGTCGCTCTTCCAGTCGTTGTCGGTGTCGTAGCCCTCGTTCTCCTCGAACGAATACAGGAACTGGAACCCGCCGTAGCCGCCGTCGGGCGTCTGGGCCGAATACGGGTCGTCGAAGCCGATCAGGGTCGGCCAGAACGGCATGTAGGAGACAGGCGCGGTGTTCTGGTAGTACTGCGTCACATAGCTGTTGAGCGAGCTCGAGTCGGTGTACCAGAGCGGCGTCGGGTCGGTGTGCGTCGTCATCGGACTCGTCAGGTTCGCGGTTATGCGCTCAGAATCGTTCCTGAGTCCGTCGCCGTCGGGATCGGCCTCGCCGGCGCCCATCGCCCACGGATACAGAAGCGGGTCGAGCGCGGCCGGTTCCTGCAGCGGCGCGGGATTGGCAATGCTGCCGGGCATGTTCATGAGCGCCACATAGCGGTTGAAGTCCTGATGGGTCCACTCGTTCCAGAACGCGTTGAAGTATGCGGGCGCACCCCAGGCAAGGGCGATTATGTCCTTGCTCCCGGCCGCCGTAGAGCCGAGAATCGGGTTGAGGCCGTGGAACATCTCGTAGTAGTCGTCCATGCCGTCGCCGTCGGTGTCGGCAACGCGCGGATCGGTCGAGACGTAGGCACCGGCCGCCGGCATCATGATGCTCGGCTGTATCACGGCGCAGGTGATCATGCGGTCCCAGCTGTGGCGAGGCGACGCCATATAGCCGTTATTGCGCCAGCCGGCCTCAATCCACGGCGTCGAATACATGTAGTTGTAGTCGATGCCGTAGTACTTTTTCGCGACGACTGTATCGCCGGGCGCTACGTTCGTAACCACTTCGTAGACAAAATTGGTTATTTGGTCGCCTGTGAACTCGTTGATGGTTATCGTGCTGTCAACGGCGTTTGTGACGACCGTGACGACCGCTCCGTCACCCCAGTTCCCGATCGTCGCGACGACGAAGTCGTACGCATCCTGCATCATCGGCGTAAAGGCGGGCGCCACGTTGAGGACGTGGTCGCTGAGAAGCGGCCCCATGAGATTGTCCAGATCGTACTCGCCTTCGTCGAGATAGCGGCCCATGAGCGGAGTCGTGATGTCGTCGTAGCGGAAGTGGCGCACCTGCTGGACGAGGTACTCCTGGTAGTTCTGGAGTCCGTCGTGGTCGAAGTCGACGTCACGGAGCGTGCCGAGAAGCGCATCCGAGGAATTGCCGTTCAAGATCGGATCGGTCCAGCCGTCGCCGCCCCAGGTCGCGTCCATGCCGCCGCAGATGTAGACGACATTGCTTATCGCGACGTCAGGCGCATTGAGCCCGTCGGAGACGAACGTCGCCTCGGCGATCTCCGGGTCGAAGTTCGGTGCAGGACCCGCGTACTTGCGCGCCACTGCATCGACGGGAATGCCCGCGTACTGCATTTCCCACGGGTCTGGGATGCCGTCGATGTCGGTGTCGACGGTGCACGGGTTCATGCCGCCGCCGCGCACGCAGCAGGTGATGGAGTCCTGCGGATTGCCGTAGATGAACGTCATGCCGGCCGCGGTGGGCGCGACAGTATAGGCGGCCCCGCCATTATACCATGTGCCGCGCCAGGCCATTCCCTCGTCGCCGTCCAAGATGCCGTCGCCGTCGGTATCGTAATTGTCAGGGTCGGTCGGGAAGAACTTGTTGAACCAGCCCTGCTGGAAGCCCTCTCCCGCCGGGTGGAGGCCAGGATGGTTGTTGTAGATCGAAGCGCAGTCCTTGTAGGCGTTGCAGGAATCGGTGCCGGCGTATTCCGCAGTCCAGCCGAGCCCGTCGGGCGTGCCGTCGAGCTCTTCCTTGTCCCACGGCGGGGTAAAGCCCTCACGGCCGACGGCCTTTGGCCTGGACGGCGCGGAGTTCGGGTTGCGGCGCTTGTAGAGCTCCCAGCCATCAGGCACGCCGTCGCCGTCTGTATCGGCGCCATGGCCTTTGACCGGGTTCTTCTCGCTGCCGGCCTCGGCAAACGCAGCTGCAAGGTACTCGGCGATGTTTGCGGTCGCCGTGAGGTTCGTGGCCGTTTCCGCATCATAGGTCGTCGCATTTTCCGTGTCGTTGGTCGAATTCAGCATCGCCTCGATGTCCGTCTTCGCATATACCACGTTCGGCCTCGTCGAGAATGCGAGGAACGTCGTCCAGATGTCGTCGGGGTCATATTTCGCGTCGTCGTAGTACGCGATTCCGAAATCGTGGCGGTACTTCATGACGAGGTATTCGTCGTAGTCCGTGTATGGATCGGTGTTGATCGCTACACCCGTCGTATCAAGCGGGCTCAGGTCGCGGTTGATCCGCGGGTTCCAGCGGTCGGCGACATAGCCGTTGGCGTCGCAGTACCAGCCCGTACGCGGATCGAAGCCGAAAGCCGCATGAATCTGGTCGTGGATGAGAATGTGGCGGGTGCGGACGAGCAAGGTGCCCTCGGGGATCACGTACTCGTACCTTCCGAAATCCGGGCTCGTGTGGTCAAGCATAGGATAGCTCCAGTGCCAGACGGCGGGAACCGGCACGGGCGGCGCGTCGGTCTCAAGACCGTAGCGGTAGGGGGCGCCGGAGGCGTCCAGCTTCTCTGGGGCGATCAGTGCATTCGCCATCGGAACGTCGCGGATCGTGACCGCGCCCATCGACCAAACACGCATTATCGGGTTGCCATCGGCGGCGGGATCGTTTTCATCGATCGTATAGTGATTATTGCCATCGGCGTCGCTGTAATGGTAGAGCGGGTAGTTGTCGTCGCCGTTGGCGTCTTGCGGACTAGATGTTTGTATGTAGAAGCCATGCGAATCGTAGTACGTCTTCATGGCATACATCTCAATGTCCTTTGTCATGTAATCACGGTATTCGCGGAGTTCCGAGCCGATGTCGAACACGTAGAGAGTGGGGGCGGCGGGGTCGGCGCTCGGTATCTCTGCGGCCAGATAGCGGTAAAGACTCATGTACGCCATGAAATCGCCGTCGGCGTTGCCGTCCTTGGCGCCGTTGAGCGGGTCGAGGGAGTTCAAGACCTCCCAGCCGTCGCACATGTGGTCGGCGTCGGTATCCCAATGGCAGGGATTCGTGCCGATGAGAAGTTCCTCGTAGTCGGAAAGTCCGTCACGGTCGAAGTCGGGGTTGAAGTCGTCGACGCTGGTATCGAGCGGTGTGCACGGATTGAAGCGCTCAAGCACTTCTTCTTCCGAAATCTCGTCGCCGCGGAGAATGTCGTTGGCGTTGAAGCGCTCGAAGACGAACAGCTGGCCGTCCCTCTTCTGGCCAAGCTTGGCCTCAACGCCGTTTTCCGTTGCCGGCTTCCAGACCCTGGCTTGGTACCAGAAGAAGTATTCCCAGCTGTCGGGGAATTCGTCGCCGTCCGTGTCGGCGACCGTGGGATTCATCCTGATGAAGTCGCCGCGCGGCTCGGGGCTCCACTTGAGGAGATCGGGCGTAGCAGGATCGAGACCGTTAGCGGCGGCGTACACCTCCCAGGCCTTCTGCTCGTCCTCGCCGAAGTCCGGGTCGGATACGACGGTGAGTGTGCCGCGCTTTTCGTCTATGTAGTTCAGCCCCTCGTGGAAGCCGCGGATCTTGCGGAAGGCGGTGAACGCGTGGCCTATCGGGGCGTAGCTCGAGCCCGCATCCGCCTTGAGGGTCATCTCGCCCTTTATCTGCCAGACGCCGGGCAGGTACTCGTCCGCATGGTTGTACGTCGTCAGCGTCCCCATGTCTTCCCCGAGCGCAATCGTCGGCGAACCGCTCTGCGCCACCAGGAGCTTCTTCGCGAAGATGTCGGGGATGCCGTCCTGGTTGATGTCGCCGACATTGTCCGCCTCGAGGAACTCGCGCGAGAAGACGACCTCTACATATCGGTCGGGATACGCCACCGCGTCCTGCTCGGCGAGCGGCATGCTTACCAGCTGGTTGACGGGGTTCGTTCCAATCTGCGGATCGTTCTTCATCAGCTCGGGGGTGAACACGGAATTCTCGCCGGGAAGCTCGCTTATGAACGCATAGACGTAGCTGCCCTCGTCGCCGAGCGCGGAGATCACAGCGGTGTTTTTCTCGACGGGATAGTCCCAGATGTCGCCGTTGAGCGAGGAGCCGCCGTCCGAGCCGTCGGCCGTCACTGTGCCCGAGCCAAGCCCGTCGGCCATGCCGTAGGCCGCCGCGACAATGTCGGACAGCGGGTCGTACGGCAGGAGCGGCAGCGTATAGAGCCGCTTCGATGCCTCTACCTTGAAGTGCCACTCGTAGAAGTTCGCGCCGCCGTCCTTGTCGTTGATGCTGAGCGTGATCGTCTTGTCGCCAGCAGACGTGAACTTCGTCGTGAACGTGCCAGACACGACATTGTTAGTCGCGATTGTCGACCCTGGCTCGGAAGAACTCCACGTGACGGTGAAGTTGTTCGTCTCGTCCATGCGGATGAAGTCGGCGACGTTCCATTCTATATTAATGTCCTGGTTCTGCGTGACCGTGACGACGTTCGTGGAGGCGAGACCCGTCGATTGGTTGAACGAAATGCCGACGTTCGCCTTTATCGAATTAAGCTTCGGATCTCTGTTGAACACCGAGAAGTCGCTCACGCCCTCGCTGTAGAAATCCTTCATCGGGATCTTGTTCGAATTCTCCGTTTCGGTGATTACGACGGCGTGGAGCGTATATTGGGAATACGGAGTTCCGTCCATGCCGGTTATCTTGGGCCGCTGCTTCGGCCTGTCGGCCATCCTGTCGATCGTGACATCGACGTATTCATTTGTGCTCAGTCCGAGTTCCGTGCCATTGATCTCAAGCGATCCGAGCTTGCCGATGTCGCCCGCCGGCACTCCTTCCGTGCGCGCCGTGCGCTCGAGCCACAGTCGCACGGTGAGGGCCTGTTCGGCGGGCGTCGACAGGATCACGTCGAACAGGGCGGACGGCTGGCCCTCGTTGAAGCCGAGAAGCCCGTCGGCATCCACCGTTGCGTTAACCGGCGTGACGGAAACAAACGCCTTCTCCGCGACGGGAACTATGACGCGGAACTCCGGGCCCCAGTCGTCTTCGGAGAGGGCGGTCTCCCAATAGCCCGCCGAGTCCCCATACTGGACGCCGCCTTGCCAGCTGATGATGTCGCTCTTTTCGATGCCGATCTCAAGCAGCGCTGCGATCATGTCCTTGTCGAGCAGCTGCACCGCGACTTCGTTGTTGCCAATTGCCGTGAACGTGAAGTTCGTGGAAACGACGCCCGAATCAAGTCCGGACTTGGCGGAACCGACCGTGATGCGGGTGTCGACCAGCATTCCGTTCGGGTTGTAGAACGACCACTTGGCGATGAGAAGTCCGTTGGTGAATTCGTCGGGATCCGCGCCATTGACCCAGTCTATAAGCGACTCGTTGGGCTGCACGGGGAGCCGCCTGTCCGCCGCCACGTCGGAGAACGTGAACCGGAGGGCGACCGCGTTGTCGGCCGGGATCGCGGACGGCAGCGCCGCGTTGTTCGTCACGGTATAGCCGCCCACGCGCATGGCCTTGCTCCCGGGCGCGGCCTGGGGCGCCACGTTCGCGCAGATTATGGTGCAGTTGTCCGAAGCGTAGCTGTTGTCGAGCTTCGTCGAATCATACGCCTGCGTTTCACAAAGGACGATGCGGAACGAGATCGTGCCGGGACCGTCCTGCAGCATAAGATTCAGCTTGACCGGACCCTTTGTGCCGGCCGGTATCTCCACGCCGGTCGCATAGGTCACACCCTCCCCGAGAACCTGCTTGTTGCGGGTGGAAACAAGCGCGTTCGTCGCGTCTTCGTTCAGCGGTTCCACGAACGCGTACAGAGGGTTGCTGTTTTCGACGCTGATGCCGACGGAGAGCTCTACGGTCTCGCCTTCGTTGTAGACGTACCCCCAGTCGTTGTAGTTGTTGCTCACCACGATCTTGTCGGGGTCGGACACCGTGACGGGCACGGTGATTTCAGACGAAAGGCCGTCGGGGTTCGTGACCTTGACGGTCGCCGTGAAAGTGCCGGAGCGCGGATACGTCACGCCCGAAATGGACAGGACGCCGTTCGTGGGCGCCACATAGACTGTGGGTAGCTTCGACCCCTTGCCGCCAAGCCCGCGTTCCCACGTCACTGCATAGAGATTCGTTCCCGAGCCAAGTGCGCCGTCGAACGCCACGTCGTCGAGATAGCGCATGTTGCGGCACGAGTCGTCGATCTCGATCTCGATGTTTTGCAACTCGACGCCGGCCGTCGGAGGATCGAATCTCACTTCGGAAACCAGCGGCTGCTCCGGCTCGATGTAGAGCGTTGCGTCGCGCCTGTCTGCCGGCTTGTAGAAGTCGGCGGCGTCCTCTCCGGTGACGGAGGTTATCTTGAACTCCACGCCGTATGCGTCGGCAATCGTCTCTTTCGTCGCGCCGAGAGGATAGATGTACAGGTACTTCTCCTTCTCGCCGGCGGCGAACTCGAGTTCCGTTTCCATCGCGCGCCAGCCGTTGGCGGAGCCCTTTTGCGCAGTCACCGCTACAAGATGGTTCGTGTACGTCGCGAAGACGTCCTTTCCGTTGACAAACGGCTTTACCACGACTTTCACGGTGTTTGTGAACGGCTCGGAGAGCGACACGGCCATCTGCTTCGGATATGTCGTCTCCTTGTATTCGCCGTTTGCCGTCGCCGTCGTCCAGGTGTCGTCGCCGAACTTGAGCTCGATGGACGGCTTTTTCTGCGGGCCTATCTTGACATAGCGCCTGACTGAGGTGTTGAGCAGACTGCCGCTTGTCGCCGAATAGACGTTCGTCTTGGCGCTCGACATGTAAACCCAAGTACCCTGACCCTCGGTCCCCTTCGCCCTGAGCGTGAACGGCTTGGTCTTGTCGCCGGTCGAGATCAGTATCGGAAGCGCTATCTTGCCGTCGATGGTCTCGGTCTTCCCGACTGGAGAGAGAATGCTGTCGTCGTCGGTCCAGATCCACATGGTCGCGTAGTCTTCGCTGCTGCCGTAAGAGGCCTTGCCCGCGACCTCAATGGCGGGATCTCCGTACCTGCCGATGGAATCGGCCGAATTCTGGGCGATGGTGCGCCAGACGTAGGGATCGTCCTCCGTGCCCGCCGTGGTGGCGTCGTCGTAATGCTCCTCGAAGTCGATCGTGCGGATGTAGACGTTCTGCGGCGCACTTCTCGGTACGCCGATCTCGTCAGGCGGATTCTCTGCCGGATAGTGGGTCGCAACATCGGCCAACACGTCGTCTGCCACAAAGCTGAACACCGGAATCCTGCGCACGTCGGCTGCGGTTTCCACCCTGTTGTAGATGTTTGGATTCCTGACGAAATACGTTTCGCCAGGCGTCCCGGAAGCCGCCTCGTAGTTAAGGTTCATCAAGCTGACCGGCTCGGCTATGTCGCCCGCCTGAACGGTGTATTCGAAGAAGAGATCAGTGAAATACAGATTGCTGCGCAGGCCTGCGTCGTAGGTCGTGTTTGTCGTCGGCTTGCAGTCTACGAGGTCGGCCCAGCGAGGAACGCCGCCGATCACAAGGCCGAGCTGCGGTGCCATGTACGACGTGGAGCCAATGCTTAGCGCCTGCCACTCGTACTGCAGCGACCCGCCGTAGTCGGCGTTCAGCAAACGAACGCGGATCGTTATCGTCTCCTTGATCGTATGGGGGCTGTCAGGGTTGGGGTACGTTCTGCCGCCGTTCAGCAGCGAGTACGGATAGCCCTGCATTACGTCTATTGAGACGATGTCGCCGCCGTGCGCGAAAAACGCCGCACCGACAAAGCACGCCATCACCGCAGTTCTCAGTTTTCTGCCGATCATGTTGATCATGTTCCACCTCTCTTCTTCTTTTCCAAAATCTGCCGGCGGACCTCTTCGCGGTCGCGCCTGAGCCGTTCATGGTTTGAAATCGCTATTTCTTTCGCAAGCCGATTCTTCTCGGACTCGAGCTCCTCCCGGCGTGCAGCGTCGGCAACTCCGTCCCGCAGCTCGACGACTATCTCCCGGCGCCTTTCGGTGCGCGCGCGCTGCGCCGCTTCCTCGCGCGCCGCTTCCTCGCGGCGAACGGCCGCGGCGGCGTCTTCTCCGTCGCATCCGGCGAAAATCGCGCACAGCAAGACTGCAGGAAGGACCTTAATAGTCATTGGTGACCTCCCATGTCTTGCTCCATGTGTTTGTCGATTGAAGCATGCTCGGATCGCGATAATACGTGCCATGGCTCAAATCCCACCGATAGCCGTAGGTGGATCCTGGATATTCCCACCAGCCGTAGCCGTATGCCGGGGACGACGGCGACATCGGGTCGAGCACCTCGATTCGCGCGGCAAAAGGATGGTCGCTGTCCTGAGCGTTGAAGCTGCCAGGGCCGAATACGAACGACGCCATCGGCCAGTAGTTGCTTCGCACGTCGATGCCGGGTGCGCCTTCCGGCTTGATAAGCGACATCGTGATCTTGAACGTTTCGCTCGTCCAGTTCTTGGTGCCAACGATGTCGCTCTTCTCGCCTCCGAGCCCCTGGAGCCGGTTGGGGGCGCGCACCACGTTGGAGACCTTGTTGGAAATAAACATCGACACGGTGACGACGCGGTTCGTGACCTTCACCGGCCAAACCCCCGTAACGCCCGGAGAACGGCGAACTTCGGTGACGACCGGCGGCGTGGGCACCGGTTTGTCGAGGTTTTCCGGCCCGCCCATTCCACCATACAGGTCGCAATCGACCGTAGGGTCCATGTCGAGCCAGTAGCGGTCCTTCAGCGGCAGATACTCCCGCAGCCCGCCGGCGGAAAGCCCGCGGAAGAAACTGTTCGTGGAAATCTCGGTCCCAGCGAACGGCTTGCCGTCCGAAGTCCCGCCGAGAAGCCAGTTCATGACGGCGGGAGTGTAGGGATCGGCAGGGTCAAGCTTGCCGCGCAAGAGGACGTCCGAATCGGGTCCGGCCGAGGCGACGAGCGTCGCGCTGTTCTTCGCGCTTTCCTTGAAGGCGTACGTCCACATATTCGTGCCGCCAATTCCCCCCGAACGCACTGCGGCGGAAACGACTTCGCTCGACGAGTCGCGCAAAAGCGACGACAATGCATGCCACGGAGCAGTCGCAAAGACGATGTTCGTCTCCACGTCCTGCGAAACGATTACGGTCTTCGCCGCAACGCACTCGCCCGCGTCGACGATCCAGACGAGATTGCCTGCCGTCGAAAGAGTAAGCCACACGTTCGTGCCGCCCGGCGGCAGGAACCAGTCCGACGGAATCTCCTGATTGGCGTTTATGCGCCCAGGCGTCATGTCCATCGTGTCGTTCCAGTCTTCCGGGGCGGCGCCAGCGTTCTGGAAGACGCCCGTGGACTTGATCGCCGCGTTAGTGTCGACGCCGACAAAACTCCACTCGCCCCACTTGGGATATAGACTTGTAAGCGTCGCAACGACGTTCGTTCCCGTCTTATCCCTCGAATAGCGACCGTCGCCAAGAAGCCCCTGCACAACGATCTGGTGCTCGATCACGCCGGACGGACGGACAAGCTGGAAGCCGTAGCAGTCGCTCGCCGAAAGCGCGCCCGCGCCAGAACTCCACGGCGCGTCCGCGTCGGGATGCGCCTTGTTGGCGCTGGTAAGCGTAAGAAATGCGAAGTTGGGGTCGCCGCCCGAAGCTTCTTTTGTCGAAGGAATGCTGCCGGTCAGGCCAAGCGCCCCCATGAATGCCAAATCGCCCCATGCATTGTAGCGGTAGATGCGCCAGCCGGTCATGTCGTAGCCGGCGGGGAAGCAGATTTCCACGAACTGCTTCGCGTTGTTGCAGTTTTCGTCGGAGAAATTGACTTCGTTGAACCAGGCGCGGCCAGGCGAAACGGTGTCGAGCAGCGTGAACGGCGAGAACTTGGCCCCTTCGACTTCGTTCGGGTCGTCGAAGCCCCGATACCACGACGGCATATCCCACTGCGATTGGGATATATGCGTCTCGTGCGAATCGCCTCCCTTGTCCCAGTACTTGACGGTGAAGTAGTATTGGACGATGCGGTAGCCAAGGGCGTCTTCCGCATTGTAGGGCCCTGCAAGCGAAAGCGGAACCGAACCCGTAGAACGGTAGACGAGATTCGTGCCCTCCGCCGCGGCGAGGAGAACGTTCGTAACAGCACCGGGAGCGTCCTTCCAGTTGGCATAGCCCCAAGGCTCGGACGAAGGATAGAAACTCAGGTAAACCTCTGGCGCATGGCCGAGATCGACCTCGTCGGCAAGTCCCGTCACCTCGACCTCGGCCTGGAAGCCGAACTGCTCACCGAGGAGCGGCTGCTGATCGCGCGAGGCAATGTCCAGGATCGCAGTGGACTCCGAAAGGCCGAGGCGGAACGGACGCGCATAGTCGAGTCGGAAGCCGACCTCGGGCTTCACGCGCTCGCGTATGACGATTTCGTCGAGCACGACACGCGGCAACGGCGAAGGATACTCCGCCGCTTTCGCCGGCTTCATCGCAAAACGATCGTCGATGCCGTCAACCCCGGCAATGCCAAGTCGTATCGCGGCAAACTGCTCTTCTTCCGCGCACTTGACTGTGAAACGCTCGAAGAACAGCGAATCGACGACGATGTTCGTCACGGCCGTCCAGCTCTCGCCCGACTGGTAGTCGCCCTTCTTCGCGCCCCACACGGTCACGCAGCCGGATGAATATTTCGGGTCGCGCTTCGCCCTGAACGACACTTCGCCGATGTTGCGATTGGAAAGCGTCGGAGACTGGATAAACGGACTGTTCCCCTTGTAGTCGCTCTGGTCGCCCGTCACAAGAGTATCCACGGCAAGCGTATTGTTCAGCACGCCGGAGCTACCGTCGCCGGAGTCCTCCAGCGCCGCATAGCCATTGCCCTTTCCATCGTTCCATCCGGTCGTCAGGAAGTTCCAGCCCCACCAGGAATGAGAGTCTAACTCCGGCTCGTCAAGGCACCAGATGTCGGTGATGGTGACAGCCCCCCAGTTGACGTCGTACGTGTCGTTCGACCACGCTTTCTTGACGTTGTCCTGCGGTATGACGATGCGGAACACTCCGTTCGACGGCGCGCGCTCGCCAAGATAGAACGACCTCATGCCGCTTTCGCCCGCCGTGAACGTCCAGTTGGTGAGATTCTGCCATCCGTCCGAACCGGCGGCCTCCGCCGAACGGCGGTTGAGGTCCGTATAGTTGCCCTTCCAGCACTCAAGCGAGAGCACAGCGTTCTCGCCGCAGTCGCAGAACTTGAAGAATATCGCGCCAAGACCCTGGAGAAACGGGGTGCGAATGCCAACTGGATGCGTCCCGGAGGGAGAGCGGCGCGGGGCGAGAAGCGCCACGCGGTTCGTCTCCGCCTTGTTGATCCCTACCTTCTCCACCTTGTTCGATATCCACGCCGCCGTGTGGTAGAAGTCGTAGTAGTAGCCATTCGCCGACGACGCATTCGTAACCGAACCGTCCTGCCCGCACCACTGCGTCAGCTTGATGTTGTCGATGACGACGTCCGTACGCACCGAGTCGGACGAGTCGCCGCCGTTCGCGAAACGCACCCAGCACGGAACGGACGAGCGAAGAGCCTTGACATACTGCTGGCCAAATGAGAAGGAATTGACCTCGAACGCATCAAGGTCTGTCCATTCATCCTCCGAACCGACGGGCAATGTCTGAACGAGAACCGTCTGGGAAATGTTCGTAACGGCCTGAATGCCCCACGGCTGTGTCGAAGTAGATCCTTGAAACGCCTCCATGCGACCCGGCTGGTGCGCCCAATAGTCAAACTGGGGGCGTTGTACTTCATAAACTGTGTTTGTAAGCAGCGGCACGCTGCCTTTCCAGCGACAACGGTCGTTGCTGATACCGCTGAGGTTATTCGTCGTCCCCACGGACGGAATCGCCACCGTGCTGTTGGTATAGACGCGAGGATACAGTATCCTCGCAGGGCAGTTGCGCGAAAGCGCGCCGAACGTACCGTATCTTGCCAATGGACTCGTGTCCGTGCAACCGATTTGCAGGAACTTCTTTTCGGGGTCAAACGTAAATGCGCCACCGCCGGACGACTTGTTGCTTTTTTGTGTTGTCGTGCCTTCGCCTTCATATCCAGCGCTGACACCGGCGGTGATAATTACCTTGTTCACTTCGTTGCTGAACGACATGTACATTCCGGAATAGCTCGTGCCGTCCTTGCCGAGCGGCAGCCGTTTTACGATTTCCGTCCGGTTTTTATTTTCAGCATTCCACCACCAGGAATTCTCTTCGCCATCTGTGCCGATGAAGTCGGCAAGCGGCGTCGCCACGTAGGAACTGCCGTCGACTGTCCACTTGTAGATTGCATGGCGGCATGTCGCGTATCTTCTCTTCGCTACGCTCGGATTCGTCCCCTCATCGGCATCGACATTGTAGATCGTGATGCGGTATTCGTAGCAGCCGACTCCAGGGACGTATCCCGCGATAAGCGAGACGGACGCCTCGCCGGAGAATCCTTCGAATTTCGCGGATTCGTCAAAGCATCCGAGCGCCGCGATAGTGTAGTTTTTCGACATTATATGTTCCCAGCTCCAGGAAATGTCGCTGAATTCCGAGAACTGCGCAAGCCGCGCGTTGAAGGATACGGTGTCGAGTCCGCCGGGAATCGGATTCTTGTCGATGAACTGGACCGATCCATTGCCGCGCCCTTCGAGCTGGACGGCGAAATCGGTCGAATTGGTCATGCCCCAGGCCTGCGCGACCCACAGTCCGTGCTCCGCAAGCCACCCCTTGGGCGTGCGCGCGCTCGTAAACGTCTTGTTCATCCAGTAGCCGTCGGGCGCCAGCTGCTGCGTTCCCGTCAGCTTGAACTCCTCGTGCCAGGCATTCGCCGTCAGCGGCGTTTCGATGAACTGAGAAACGACATTGGTCGTCGAGCCGTCCGGCTGCCTTGCCGGGTACCTTTTCGTCGCCACCGTCGTCGAGTTGGTCTCGTGCGCCGACGAATAGAACTTGTCCGCGTCGTCGCGGTGTGACGATGACCACATGTTGAAATCCTGCCAGTCCGCATGGGAAATCGCAATCGCCCCCGTTTCGTCGTTGAACTGGAATTCCACGTAGCTCGCGACGTTCGTCAGATAGTGGAGTTTCGCGCTGAAGCCCGGCTCTTCGCCGGATTTCACGAGAATGCCGGAATACGGCCTCTCGGAAATGTCGACCGGCTCGGCGGTTCTGGAAAGGAACACGTCAACGTTCGATTCGCTTTCGTCGAACTCGGTTGCGCCGTCCGTCTGGCGGTTCATCGCCTTGACGCAGAACGAGATGTCGCGCTCTGTCTTGTTGGTAACGACGACGAAGCTGCGCCACTGGTGGTCGCCGATGAGATCCATGGCGAGGTCTTCGCTTTTCTTGCTTTCTGTGGAGCCACCTATCGTTTCATCGATCGTGAGCACGACTTTTTCGTACGGACTCGCCCCTTCGCGGATGCGGACGAACCAGTTCGTGCCGCCGCTCGGGAGATTCACGAAACTTGCGCCGGCATGGGCCTCGACGGATGTGATTTCCTCCGTGTAGTCGCCGACGCCGACATCGAGGCCGGAATAATCGACGTACTCGTAGTAAGGAGCGCCGAGGACGAGCTCATACCAGTACTCGATGTCGCCTGGAAGCCCCGGCAGGTCGAGCGGACGCGTCGAGGCGTAGTCAAGCGTCGGCGAAAGACGCACGCTCGCGAACTCGCCGTCGTCGGAAGTGGAGAACTTGCCGTCATGGTAGAAGCTCTGGTTCAGATAGCGCCAGCGGTAGTTGAACCTCGCGGAAACGATAAAAGCATCAGTGTCGGGGCTCTCGACGCCGCCGTTCGTCAGGAACGACACTTTTCCGCGACCGAGAAGACCGTCCGATGACGGCGACGGGAACGCCTCAGTAAGCGCCATCCGCTGCCCGAGGACCGCCCGCCCCTGACGCGTCGGATCGTAGTCGCCATACGTCGTAATCAACGCCCGCATCGCAGGATAAGACACGATGATGTTGTCGAGGAGGAGATAGGTAGTAATGGCATCCAAGACACCATCTGTGTAAATCCCAATGCGCTCTATCTTGAATCGAACTGGTTTTGTAATGTCAAGCTTCGCTCTAAGGCGATAGAAATTATTGTCCGAGCTTGTATCAACATCAAGCGTAACGGCGTCAGTTGGATCAAGAGTATCAACGATAGCACCGTTTCGAATCTTGATAGGCACAATATTTTTCACAACCTGCCAATTGGCGTTTGTAGTAATTGTGCCTGGTTCTGGCTCCGTCTCATCAAAATCGCGGACATACTCATCTGTCGGCGCAATATCTACGACCTCGCCAAGCGACGTTATGCAGTCCGTAGCATAACTAACGCTGAGCTTGAAGTATTCCGGCTTAACTGAATCTGTAATTCTTCCACTATTTACTGCATCAAAGTAAATTGTCCCTATACCATCTTCAAAACAGGATGAATAGACGACGGCATCCGTAGTGTTCTGCATCACAATCTGGCCTGTACCCTGCTTTGTATGATTTGCACTACAATGCTCACCAATATCTCTGGCATTATGAGAATCCCATGGCAAAGAAACTAATTGTGAAGCGAGATTCCCATTGGATTTGCGGAACATATTACCGTGACGGCACTTAACTAACGTCCAAAGACGATTACTCTTATTGGTCGTCCAAAGAACTGACTTTGTCTCATTAGAAAGGCACAAAAGAGCCGGCGGACCTGTAAGTGCAACGGAATCTAAATGCTCCCAGAACGTCGAATAGGTTGGATCATTGTCGGCATAGCCCTGATTGTAGACTTCCGCCCCCGGTGTGACATCGGCGTTCATCAAAAGTACGCGCCCTTCCGCACCAAACTCGCGCGTAAGGGATATCGACGAATCGTGCTTAGACACGGAAACCTCAAACGGATCATTAGTCATTCCGGCCCAATAGTCCCCGGCATCGACATACGCAACAAGCTCGAAATCGCCCGCTGTCGCCGGCAACGTCTCGCCAATCGTCTCCTCGCCAGTCGCCACATTGCGGCAGAGAAGCTTGAAGTCGCCGTATGCAGGAACGCCAGCCGTGAAAGTAGGCGTATCGTTCGTCGCCCAGGCGGACGGGAACCAGGGATTTACCACCCAGTGATTGACGAGCGGCTGCTTTGCCTCGTCGCGCACAGCGCCACCAACTGACGTTGTTGCAGAACCCATTGTCGTGACGGGCGTTGACGCGGGGGGGGGCATCGTCTGTCCGACGACCGGCCCCCAGCAGACATAAAACTTGTAGGACGTCGAAAACTCCGATAGCTCCACATTGAACTTGGCCGTGCCGTCTGTGGCCCATGGCGTGGCTGCCTTGCTCGGCAAGACATTGCCGTCTGCATCGCAAAAGCGAATGTCACTGCCGTCGTTGTAAATAGTCTTGTAGTCGAAAGTGCTGGGAAGCGTGACTTCTACGCTCGCCGGCGAATCCAGCGTTCCCGTCGCCGTTACCGGCGCGAACCATGCAAGAGCTTCAAGCGGCGAATCATTCGCGCCGAGGACGCGGAACTTGAGAGTAACGGGTATATTTTCAGAAACCGCCCCTTGATATCCGTTCTCCGACGACAGCGCGACGACGGCGCGCATATAATACGTCCCAGCGGCTGGGGGATTCTCCGGATCATATACCGCTGTATGTGCAGACGGGAAAGACTGGTATGCGGAATACTGATAAACAACATCGCCAATCTTGCGAGTGCATGTCGGCACTGTCGGCGAATCGCCAAGACGGAAGCCGCGCATCTCGAGGTCTCTGATCCAGTTCTTTAGCGTAAGCGACGTGTCGGAGACGGTGTCGCCTACGATAAACGACGTTGGAATGGACGACCCCGACGGCGCATCGACTTCGGGCGCGAACTTGTCGACTGTCTCGCCCCAGCACATGTAAAACTTGTCGCCTACGGCCATTGCCGGCACTTCGACGAAGAATCTTGCGCTCCCGTCGCCGAGCCAGGAATCAAACGAACTCTTAAACAAATTGCCGTCAATATCGCAGAAACGTACGTCAGTCCCGTCGTTGTAGGTCGCCACCCAGTCGTGCGATGCGGGAACAGTGAAAGACACCTTGCCTGCCTCGACCGCCGAAGATGCAGTAATGGTCGAAAAATACTTAAGAGAACCGTCTTTCCACGGGGTGTCGGTCTCGCCGAGGATGCGGAACGTTACCGTCTGAGCGGCAACGCCGGAGTACGGGCCGTAGTTGTCAATTCCCGTCTCTTCAGGTATCGAAACACTGAGCGTATACGTCCCTGGCTCGGTCGGACACTCCGAGGACTCGGTGCTGTTTGAATCGATATACCGAACAACACGATTGCCGATCTTGTAGATGTAGTAGGGCTCTGGGGGCGTTTCGCCAACGCGCCAACTCGGCATCGCAAGGTCCTTGATGTAGTTCCGAAGTGTCTTAGATGTGTCGCGCACGATATCACCAACATTTGCGGCGAGAGTTATCGCGTCTGTCAGCAACGATGGCGTCAACTCCTGAGCAGTGCCGCCTTCGACAAGTCCCCAGCAGAGGAAGACCTGCTTGACGTCGCTCATGTTGTCTATTTCGACAGTGATCGTCGCCGCACCGTTATCGCTCCATTCAACCGTCTGCGGATAGGGCTGGCCGTCGGCCGAACAGACACAAAGAGAAGACGTCTCGTTGTCCTTCGTCCTGTACTGGAAATTCTGGTTAAGCGTAAACCGCACAAGCGCCGTGCCGGAACCAGTGTAGCTCGGGAACGTAATCGGGGCGCAAAAACCGAGGTTCGCGTTAGGCGATTCAGTTGCCCCGAGGATTCGGAAGGACACGGGTCCCGCAGTCGCGCCGTCATAATTGCCCGTCTCGACGATTGACGCCTTGATCCAGTAGTTGCTGGGAGCCGTTGGCATGGTCGTCGTGTATTCGCCGTCTTCGGTAGTGGAATACTCAATAGTCGGCTCGGACGGATCATCCGTCACGCCGTACGACACCACCGGAGGCACAGGATTGCCCTCTACCCAGCCGTCTTGAACAAGCGTCAAACTATTCGATGCCTTCTCGATGCGCCAGGTAATGTTCGTCGGGGCAGTCGAGCCATTGGTACCCTTCCAGCAGGTACCATCTTTCGGCGTCGCTGTAAACTGATAAGTGCCGACATCTTTCTGCGTTAGACTGTCGCTGTCGACCGTCAAATCGCAATCCGACGGATCATAGTCGGGCCAGATGTTTTGCAAAGAGCCGGTATAAGGCAAATTCTTGGAAACCGGCGGAGTAATCTCGCCGTAAATCTTTGTAACGCGGATAATGACTATGCCGCTGCCGCCGTTTGCGCCACGGCGATAAGAAGCCGTAGTGCCACCGGTGCCGCCGCCGCCGCCGCCGCCACCCAGGCCATCTTCGCCCGCCTCGGCAAGATACGAGGAAGACGTGCCGCCGCCTATGCCGCCGCCGCCAGCACCACCGGCGCCGCGTGTGCCAGAAGTGCCAGAAGTACCGCCGCCGCCGCCGCCGGCATACATAACAGCATTGCCTGTGATTGAGCTCGGCTTGCCAGTTCCACCGGCACCGCCTTTCTTGTCGCCAGGCGTGTTATCGCCGATGCCACCAGCGCCGCCGCCGCCGCCGCCGCCGCCATAATTAGCGCCCTTTCCGCCAGCGTTGCCCTTGCCAGAAACGGCAGAACCGCCATCGGCCTCGGCGCCGTCGTAGGAACCGCCACCGCCAGAACCGCCAGCGCCACCGGCACCGGCAGCGGCAGCCGCACCAGTTCCACCGCCTTCAGCGCGATACTTGTCTACCGAGCCAGATTTAATGTAGGAATCTTCTGCAGGCGTTGGCGTACCCGAGGCAGAAGTCGCACGGACGCCACCCTTGCCAACTGCTATTGTGTAAGTCCCTGCTGCAAATACGGCTTCGGTTTCTTCGACAAAACCGCCGCCGCCGCCGCCGCCGCCTTCTCCCTTTGCAGTACTGGCGGCAACACCATAGCCGCCCGCGCCGCCGCCGCCGACTACGAGAATCCAGGCCTTTGACTGGCTGGCTACGTTGAAATTGAATTCCGTGCCCGTCTGGGTATAAACATAGAGCGCCTCGCCAGACGCAAGAGTGTCTGAGGTTACGGTGACGTCAGTCGCATTGGAGACGACGGTAGCGATGTCGGCGCCAAAAGCGCTGCGGGCGGTCGCGAGAGACGCGATCGTCAGAATTGCAGCGAATATGGACGCCATGCGTTTCATTGGCTATTTCTTTTCCTTTGCGTCTGCGGCGGCCTTGGCGCGATCGGCTTGTTCTTTGCTCATCCGTTCGCGGATGATGGCCATATTGATAATGCGTTGCTTCTCAAGTTCGGCGGAGATTGCGAGGTGGCGTTTCTCGAGTTCCTTGGTCTTCTCGCTTTCGGGATCTTCGGCGCGAGCGGCCTCGAGCTCGCGAAGAATCTGGCTTCCCTGTGCTACCAACTCTTGTTGTGCATTGATACGTTCTTTGAGCTGCTCGACGTATGCAGGATCCTTCATGCGGTCGAGGATGGGCTCTGGCTCTGGGGTCTTTTCGCGTGAGCAGCCGCCGGAGCATCCCGACAAGGCGAGGAGTGTGGCGGCGAAGGCGAGAGTGGCGAAGCGATGCGCGAGCATGGCGCACGGCGAGCCGCCGCGATGCGGCGCGAAGCACTGCGCGAGCGTCGCAAGCGACGCCGCAAATCTCGCTTTACCAATCACTATTCTTTCCCCGTTTTCGTTTCTCTACAGTGTTTTTACATTGTGTTTTCAGGCCTTTTACAGCTTGTCAACAGATTAGTGCACAGGCAAATATTTCACTTCGAATGACTCGAAGAGACTATTCGCCTATGTCCAATCGTTTGCATTATACCACAAAACTGTTTGCCTGTGTGGAGTTTTTTTGGGTAAGGGCGCCTTGGTAGGGACGTGTCTCCGACGCGTCCGCCCCGCCACCTGGTAGGGGCGCGTCTCCGACGCGCCCGCCGCATCCTGGTAGGGGCGTGTCTCCGACGCGCCCGCAAATATGGGCGTGGCGCAATTGGCTTCTCACTTGCCCTACTACCCCGACTCTCGTATGCGCCCGATTTATTTCTTTCCTGCGGCTCACGCCGCAGCGGTCACGCCGGAGGCGTGCCCCTACCAACGACCGCATCCGGTAGGGGCGCGTCTCCGACGCGTCCGCCCCGCCGCCTGGTAGGGACGCGTCTCACCCCTCTAGCGACATTGCTTCGCAATGCTCACTTCGTTCGGGGGATACGTACGCGTCCGCAAATATGGGCGTGGCGCAATTGGTTTCTCACTTGCCCTACTACCACAACTCTCGTACGCGCCCGATTTATTTCTTTCCTGCGGCTTACGCCGCAGCGGTCACGCCGGAGGCGTGCCCCTACCAACGACCGCATCTGGTAGGGGCGCGTCTCCGACACGCCCGCCCCGCCGCCTGGTAGGGGCGTGTCTCCGACGCGTCCGCCCGCCGACGCGTCCGCCTACCATTTCCATCGCATCGCAAACGGCCATTCTTCGGCATTATTGCAAAGCCCCTTGCGAACAGGATTCTTCGCAACATAATCTGCTTGTTCTTCAAACGACTCGTCATTTCTAATACGATGATC
>Ga0265298_10001290_pt1 | contig 37023 bp, 41 predicted proteins | sample AusTroGonzalo_MG_3_FD_193486 | JGI IMG/M metagenome (GOLD analysis project Ga0265298, IMG submission 193486) | Bovine rumen microbial communities from tropical cattle in Woodstock, Queensland, Australia - Gonzalo_01 | ecosystem: Host-associated > Mammals > Digestive system > Stomach > Rumen ...
TTATCAGTTATTGGTTTCATTACTTTCTCTTTTCCAGTCCCATTGTAATTAAGACTCTTCACCCTACCAAGATTACTTACTTGGTATACTCCTTCATATTCAGGTATATCTCTCCATTTTTCAGTTTCAAATGGTATCTCTAACTGTCTCCAATTCTCTATTATCATACACAAACAATCTTTTTCTAATAATGTACAAATAAATAGCTCCAAATACAAAAAAAATATTTAGTTATTTTGTTAAAAATAATTAAAAGAAAAGGGCCCACAATGTGAGCCCCAAGAAAAAAAAATTAATAGATAAAACAATATAATAAGAGAAATGTTAATTTCTACTTTTATAATATACAAATAAATAGTTTGAAATACAAGAAAATATCTAATTAATTTGTTAAATATTTTTATTTTTCTGTCTTTCTAATATTTTCCTTTTCTTTTTCTAATTCCTTTATCATTGCTTCAATAGCATCTTCCTTTGTTTCATATATGGGACCATCAGGCGTCATTATATATCCTTCTGTTGGTGTCTTTATGAGTGAAACAATTAAAACAATAGCCATTATTATTGCATATGCTGCACAAACACCATCTGATACTGATTTGTACCAAGGTTCTGTTGAAAAGCATTTAATTAAACTATATATACCACATATCCCTGGCATTAATACAATCCAGCAATGTTTTAAAAATAACTTAAACTTTTCCATATTATTCTTTTTTATAAATAATTAGTTTGAAGTGCTAAAAAATCAATCATTTAAATGTTAAATATTATTAAACCACATCTTCATATAATCTATCACCGCAATACCATTCTTTAGCTTTCCTGGGCTCATAATCATCTATGATATCCTCCATCTTGGATTCAATGATTGTCATAAGCTCCTTTATTGGACTGTCAGGTGAATAAGCCCACAGCCTCTTCTCTTTCCATGTCTTAAAGAGCCGCGTTGATGGTAGCACAATATCTATCATCAGATAGTGATTCTTTTGATTGTATTCACATACACATATATAGTTAGTGTATTTAAGGGCTATGAGCTTTCTTATTCTCTTTTGAGCATAGTAGATAAAATCATCCACATCAGGGACTGTTATCTTATACTCAGCTTCTATGTGCATCCCTGGGCATTTGGATACTTCTACGGTATACTTTAACTTTCCTATTTTTTCTAGTTTTAACGTGCTATTCATCTTACAACTTTTTATAAATATACAAAAAAATAATTACATAAACAACAAAGGCCCTAGATATCTCTAGAGCCATTGTTCACAAAAAACGGTAGTTATATAAAAGAAAAAAATGGTTTCAAATTAGTACCTTATACTTTCACAAGCCCAAGGTGACCAGTGTAAAATACTAACTGACTTCTCCCACCACTAAAGTAGTGGGGTTCTTGCTTCACAGACTCCAACCTTTACAGGATTTACAGAGTCTCCACAAGTGTAATCCGCAAGCCCTGCGGATAGAATATTCATAGCAGCATTCACATCCCTGTCAAGAATAGCCCCACAATCAGGGCATACCCATTTTCTATCACTCAGTTTCAAATCCTTTTTCACATATCCGCAATTGTGGCAAGTCTTAGAAGAAGGGTAGTACCTATCTATCTTTACAACTTTTTTGCCATTTATTTCTGCCTTGTATGTAAGCATTCCAACAAACTCTCCCAAAGCAACATCACCAATCTGTCTTGCAAGTCTATGGTTCTTCATCATTCCTTTGATATTCAAGTCCTCAATACAAATGATGTCATAGTTCTTCACTAAGTCAAGTGACACTTTATGCAGGTAGTCTGTGCGAGTGTTAGAAACCTTTTCAAAAAGCCTTGCAACCTTAACTCTTTGTCTTTCAAAGTTATTGCTGCCTTTCTGCTTCCTACTGAGATGCTTCTGCGCTGTTGCTAATTTGTTCTGATACTTATTCAGAACTTTGTTATTCTTATACTTTTCACCATTTGAGGTGATTACAAAATCCTTCAATCCTAAGTCTATTCCTACTGTCTTTCCTGTCTTGGTAAGAGGTTCATACTGCTGTTCTGTGAGTATTGAAACAAAATACTTTCCACTTGGAGTGAGGCTGATTGTCATAGACTTTACTATTCCTTTTACCTTTCTGTCCTTGAAATAGGCTATACCTTCTCTGAACTTGGGAATATATATCTTGTATTCATCAACAGTACAGTTCTGTGGTATTGAAAAACTGTTCTTGGATTTCTTGCTTTTGAAGTTGGGGAAACCTCTATGCAGTTTGAAAAAATTCTGATATGCGGTATCCATATTCTTCAAAGCTACTTGAAGTGTTTGGCTATTGACTTCTTTCAACCAATTGCATTCTCCCTTCTTCAACTCAGTCAACCTTGCTGCTTGGGTGTAATAGTTGGAGGATTTTTTTTCATTCTTGTATTCTTCTTGCCTTTCAGCAAGGAAATGATTGAAAACAAACCTTGCACAACCAAAATGTTTAGCAAGCAAAACTCTCTGCTCACTATTTGGCTTCAACCTAAACTTGTATGTGCGGTGGATTGTCTTCATTTCTTTAACAAATATACTAAAAATATTTTTCAAAAACAAATTTTTGTGAAGGCTGCTTTCATCTCACATCTAAAGAAGTGGGTTTTCCCACAGCCAAATCATAAAACAAATATGACACAAGTTAAACTCCCGCTGGAGTTCATTATTAATATACAAATAAATAGTTGAAAAAGCAAGAAAAAAAAACAAAATTGCCCATCTTCACAGACAGGCAATCTCAATTAAAAATATTTTTAACACCATGAAAAAAGAATTAAAATTTTACATATATAATATACAAAAACTATTTTGAAAAAGCAAGGAAAAAAAACAAATTGGACCATCTTCCCAGACAGTCCAACTCAAAACATAATAATGAATTAATATAAAAATGAAATGTTAACTAGTCTAATAAGCACTTATTTACTTATTAAATATCTCTATACTCAACTCTTAAGCCATTAACCTTAATATTTTTCATAGTTGATGTAAATGCTGAAAGGTGCCATGGTGTCCAGGTCTTACCTTCTCTACTTCTATACTCATACCTGCACTCTTGCATAATTGTTCTTTTTTTGTTTTGACTTAATCAACTCAATGGTTGAAAAAACAGTTCCCCTTAACAGTTTAATTGAGCCTTGAATATTTTGTGTTATTTCAAAGGCACTGAATCCCGTTTTGTCAGCAGCATCTTTAACAGTTCTATACTGTCCTATGAGCTCTTTTCTTTTGTCATACTGAAATATTGCCATATCTTATATTAAATAATTTTGTTATAGGTTTATTGTACTCTGGTTTCTTTCCTTGAGCCACTTGCTCATTACAATCATTGAATGAATCTCTTACCGCCAGCCAATAATATTTTGGGTCTTCAGCTAAATCAAAAATCTCTTTTGCGTCTTTGTTGGTTGAGGCCCATTCATATACATCTTCCAGATTTTTAAAATGATTATCCCTTACTTGAATAAAGGTAAATCCGTACATCCTGGAATATATCCTACTGTTACTGTATTTCTCCATTTTTTTATCCTTTGCTGGACATATATTCATATCTACACTGTTGCATAATTATTCAAACAATCTAATTTGTATTGGATTATCATATGCTAGCTGGTCTGGGGTTCTGTTGGCCTTAAATATTTGGTCTATGATATCATTGATTGCCATACCTGCACCTTGCCACGCCATAGTTTTATCTAATCTTAAAAGTTCTTTACCTGTCTTTGAGTTGGTAAACCAAGTAAAATACTTATCCTCATTACCGTTATTCATAATTTGAGCTTTTACAAACTCCTTTCCAAAGTTTTTATAGTCACCTTTAACCTGGTTAAAGACTAAGCCATAGGCCCTTCTGTAAATAATTTCATTTTGCATATATGATTGGTTTTAAAATTCTTTTACTAAAAAGTACAAAAAAGTTTTGAGAAAAACAAAATTGCTGTGCTTGCTTTAATCTTTTTTAACTATTATGCTATGCCTAAAAAAAAGATGAAATATTTTTGTTTTTTTGCTTGCATTTTACTATTTATTTTTGTATATTAGATAAAGAAGATTTTAATGGTTCCTGCGCAAGACCAAAGACATAAAAATATTATAATATTTAAGAGTGGTTGTTTATGTAGCGCAGGACATAAATGACCACTCATTTTTTTATAATTTGAACTTTTAAAACTTTGCTGAGAAAAGCTGAACAAGTAACCATGAGTTACAAACTGTCAAATGCAGTAGATATAACCCAAACTGATTATATCAAGGGAATGTGAATCTGGGGAAAGTGTAAGTGTAACCTCTATAACATTCTTGGCCGTAGAACAAGGCTATGTGGACAAGCACCTATTGGTGTTAGGTAAACAGAAGAAATTACCTACTATTGAAGAGCACACTGGTGATAACAAGTGAAAAGTTCTTATATAGTTGACAAGTAGGAATAAAAACCTACTAGGGACAACTATATCTAAACTCCTGGTTCCTCCAATTGAAAGTTCTCAATAATATAGAACTGATATATGAATATAAAAGCAAAAGCAATAAAAGCAAAAGCAATAAAATTAGTCATTATATATATCTGGTATATACAATATGACTACAGTCTCTTGTTGGTTGTAAAAAAATAAGGCTCCGTTATTTGGAGCCTTTTCCATTTTTATCATCTTTTGCTGGTTTTGCCGTGAAGTCTTTGAGTTCAAATATCATGCTTCTTTGCTTGCCAGCCCCATTTTTTATTGCTACGTGTATCCATTCACTCTTTTTTGCCTTTTCTTTGATGAGTTGGTCCCATTTGATATTTGGATGAGTTTCCAGAAACTCTTTCCATTTCAAGGCAAACTCTTCCAGGGTTCCAGTCTTAGGTACTATATCTGCACCATATCCATATTGATGAGCACTCAAGGGAACACCACCAACAGCAGTATTAAGCGCAGGACATCTATATCCTGAGGTTATTATTACAGGTTTGCCATACCACTGGCGGAAAGGTTCAAGTAGGTTTGTACATAACTCTCTCAAATGGCTTATGGCTAATAACGTTGGTGTGTTGTCAATGCCAAGCTTTTTGGCTTTATCAGATTTCACAAACTCAGCCAATGTGAAATGCTCTGAAAGTTGTTGATTGTAGTCTATCATATTCTTATCTTTTTAGAAAAAAGAGACAATGGCAACAGACAAAGAACTTGAACCTTCAATGGCTGGTCTTATACTTGATGAACGTGGGCTTTTTAGTGAACGCGGTATTGAGGTTGAAGGTGTTGAAATGATAACCTGGCAATCTGACATCTTCAATATCCATAGAGCTTTTCTTAACTATCCAACCATAGACTAACCACTTTAACAGAACAGTAGAGGCTATAATTTTGACACAGGAGCCACTTTTGAGCTTCAGGCGGACAATGTACCATGTCTACAAAAAATAATGGCTCACAGGGCAAAAAACAGATAGTTGAATCATAATTTGGATTTTTAAATTAATTTTTGTAAATTATTGGAAACTTTTTTAATATAAATATAAAATGGAAAACATTGAGGTATGGAAGCCTGTAGTGGGCTATGAAGGATTATATGAGGTATCAGACCAAGGTAGGATAAAGAGTTTACCTAGAAAAGGAAACCATAATATTTTATGCTATTTAAAACCAGCGTTAAATAAAAAAGGATATTTACAAGTTGCCTTAACAAAAGGTGATAGTTTAAAAAGTTATCCATTGCATAAGTTGGTTGCTTTGACTTTTATACCAAATGATGACCCTGAGCATAAAACACAGGTTAACCATATCAATGAAATCAAGACTGATAATAGAGCCTGTAATCTAAATTGGATGACACCTAAAGAAAATGTTAATTGGGGCACAGGACAATATAGGGCTGCACAAAAACGTAAATCAAATGGTTATTACAACCAAAAAAAAGTTATTCAAATGACATTGGATGGTGAGGTTGTAAAAATATGGCCAAGTACATCTGAAGCAGGTAGAAACGGATTCCAACAAACATCTGTTTCAGCGTGTTGTAGGGGAATAAGAAATAAACATAAAGATTTCAAATGGAAATACGCATAAAAAAAGAGGCTTTATTTATTCAGCCTCTTCTTCTTTATCATCACCAACGGTGACTTCTAAATCACCACGTTTAAACGTTGCCTTTTTGTTATTATCCAGGGCCTTATATAGGGCTCCGAGTGCCGTAAATCCCATTAGTTCTCCTACTGCTACAAATATGCTAGAATCAATTACAAAATAGGGCGGAACTAACGCTGAACCTATAAATAAAAATATAGATACTATTAAACAAATCCAAAAACCATAATTATGATATACAGCATCTTTAAGGACTTTAAACATCTTTACTTACTAACTTTTTTCTTTTTAGGTTTTTCTTCAACTATAAGGTCTTTTTTCTTACCTGCCTTGAACCACTCAATTATTGGAAGTACAACAGCCAATGTATTAAAACCAGCCAAAAGACCAGTCATGGTATATTGCCAGGCTGTCAAGTCAAACTTAACCATAACCCCTATCAACGTTCCAATACCAAGGGCCCAAATCAAATAAAGACAGGCCTCCTGAAAGCTAAACATCTTTTTCATAATCTTCTACTTTTTCTATAAAAAGACTATTATTTGTCAGCATCAGGCATCTTATCTTCAGGAACTTCAATATTTTTTTTCTCAACTACTGGAGCAGGTCTTTTTTCAACCTTTTTCTTTTCTACAGGTTTTCTACCAAATAAAAGTTCATAGTATTTATAACCCTTTCTCAAATTGAGAATATCTTCTTTACAGCAACTCATACTTATTAATTTTTATTTTGTATTATTATTCATTATTAATATACGTCTCCTGGTCACCAATGTAAACAGAATCTACCAATTGGTCACCTACGTATATCTTCTCTATGTCTAAATCTCCTATATACATAATTCAATTATAAAGTTACATCACCATCTGTACAGTGCACAACTGTGGCTGGAGCTAGAGAATGCCAAGCAGAGCCTTTACTTACATTACCCCATTGGGCCATTGTACCACCATAATTTATTGTTGCTAGGCTACTGCACTTGTAAAAAGCATAACCACCTATTGTTGTTATATTACCAGGTATTGTTATTTCTGCCAGACTTGAACACGTTGAGAACGTACTATATGGAATAGAGGTAACACCAGTAGGTATGTTTACTGACGTAAGTCCTGTACAACGCCAAAATATATAATCACCCAAAGCTGTTACACTATCAGGTATTGTTATTTCCGTAAGGCTCATAGCGCTTGTAAAGGCATAATCACCAATAGACTCAACAGTGCTAGGTAAATATATATTTGTCATACCTGAACAATTGGTAAAACCAGAACTGTTTATTGCTGTAATATCACCAGAAGCCTTTATAGTACCAACACCGTTACTAAAAGTGTGTGATGTGATACTTGGGGTTATAGCTGAATCTGAAAGAGTTAATTGCTCAGGGGCATAATATGTAATAGTATCATTTTGTGATGGGTCCAAATCAATAGTTCCATCAGTACACTGCACATATCTGACAGCACTGTTTCTTCTCCAATTGCTATTCTTTGATATTGCGTTCCATTCTGATTCTGTGCCATTATAAATAATTGTGGTCAAACTTGAACAGCCGTAGAATACATCAGCCTTGATGGCGCCACCAGACCAATATTGGTATGAATGTGGCAAACCGCAATGGGTAAGACTGGTACAATTCCTAAATGCATCATTACCAGCATTTTCAGGCGGTAAATAAACATTTTCAGTGTTTTCAAGGCCATTAACAGTTGTTAAAGCGCTACATCCGTTAAATACACTTTGGCCTAGATTTGTTAATGAACTTGGTACATCTATACCAGTCAATGCACCTTTGGTTGCAGATGTTATCATGCAACTTGCGTTACCATAGAACCTTGTCACTTGACCATCAAATATATAAGTACCACTTCCATTGCTATAACCTGATGCTATTATATTGGCCTCAAAATTATTTATAGCATCAGTGGTAAATACAATAGGCGTTGAAGCACTATATGCTATCCTATTTGTTTCTGGTGCTGCCAGTTGCATTATGGTAGCATTTGTTGTAGCAGTAAGAACAGTTGTTGCGCTGACACCACTATATGCAGCATTTATTTGTATTGTACCAGCCTGGGTTACAGTAGTTGCAGTGCTTACTGTAGAAATGGTTACTGGGGTTGCGGTAAATGATAAATTACCATTACCAATTTGCATATCAGCACCACTCCTGAATACACCATGCACATTTGGATTACAAGTACTCATACTTACAGTACCACCAGTATAAGATACAGGAGTTACATTGACGCCAGCAAAATAGATGCTTACCAATTTATCATCAATCCATACGTCACCATCACTACAATGAACAACTTCAAGGGCACTATTAGCATACCAACCCTCAGCCTTGTAAATATTATTCCAATCATCAATAGTGCCTTCATATGTTAAACTAGTAGCACTATTACAATAAGCAAAGGCTCCAGTACTAATGGCTACAATAGAGTCTGGCATCCAGAGTGAAGTAAGTCTATCATTACCGCTAAAAGCACTAGTTGGTATTACAGAAACTGTATTATCAAATACAATAACTCCACTACCTCCAACCCAATATTTTCTTGCAACAGTACAACTTGAACCAGAACTCCATCCAGATTGTGAAATATTAATATCACTAGTTGAATAGAATACCATATAATGGTCTTCAGGCACAGGCTGTTGGTATATAGTAACATCAGTACTATCAGACTTACCTGAGAAGGTTGCAACGGCGTGTATGGTACCTGCAGTATCAGGTGTTGTTCCAAGATTGAGAGAAGTCATTGCCGTAACTGTATTACCTGTAACAGTTGCTGGAACCTGGTCTCTTGAAGTGCCATCATTATAATAGGCCCTTACGTTAAATCTTATATTACTTGTAGTAGCAGAACCACCAAGATAAGGTATGGCGTAATAGTCATGGCCTATAATATCAATACTACTTACTGCAAGAGCAGCGGGCCTCTGAGATACATATACAGTTTTAGTAATACTACCATTAGAAACCTTAATAGTGGCGCTTCTTGTAATGGCAGATGGATTAGCACTGGGAGAAACCGTAATCACAGCATTTCCAGTACCTGCAGTTTGAGAAAGAGATATCCAGTTATTCATTGTATTCTATTGTTATTGTCCAACTGTCATTTGAACTTATTGTGAAATCCATAGGTAATGGAATGTTAGGGTCAAAATCCATAGCACCAGGTACAACATTTAAATATGAAGCAGTTATTAGATATATTGTACTTGCATCATGTGAAGGCATATTATCATAAGCATTCTGTGTGCATATAACTATTTGATTAGCAAAGTCTGAGTGTACATTTGCTGAAGTGCTTATTACATTGCCGCTTGAAATACTTATATTTTCACCAGCAGTATATAACTCAGCCTCAGTACTAATCACATTGCCAGATATAACAATATTATGGCCAGCCTGGTATTTAGTGTCCACTGCAGAAATAACATTATCAGCACTAATGCTAATGTTTTCTCCAGAGTGATATGTAGTACCACTTACCAACCTCACTTCTGATGAGCCGCCTATATAGTTATCCTTCCCAGGGGTGTTATATGAGAACTCCCTGCGGCCCTTGGTACTTATTGTGGTTTTCTTAATATTAAGCATATTAATTACTTTATTTAAAAAGGTGTTTTTATCACTGACATTTGGATTTACCAACTATTTTTTGTAAATTATTAGCATGAAAAACTGGAAGCAATTAGAAATACCATTTGAAACTGAAGAATGGAAGGACATTGAGGGTTATGAAGGATTGTATCAAGTGAGTGACCTGGGTAGAGTTAGGAGTTTACCAAGAAATACAACTAGTGGTAAAATATTAAAGCCTGGAACTGACAGAAAAGGTTATTTATATGTTATTCTTTCTAAAAATGGCAAGGCAAAATCACATACGGTTCACAGACTAGTTGCATTGGCATTTATACCCAATGATGACCCAGAACATAAAACTGAAGTAAATCATCTCAATGAAAAAAAATCAGACTGCAGAGCCTGTAACCTCAATTGGATGAGCCATAAGAGTAATATAAACTGGGGTTCTGGTATTGAACGTAGTCATCAAAAACTAATAAACCATCCTAATAGAAGTAAACCAGTAAAGCAACTTTTACTAGATGGAACCTTAGTAACCATATGGCCCAGTTTATGTGAGGCTGGAAGAAAAGGTTTTAAAATTGGTAATATTCATAAATGCCGTAATGGTAAATATAAAACAGCATATGGCTTCAAATGGGCCTATGCATAAAAAAAGAGGCTCTTTATTAGAACCTCTCTTGTTAAGATTTTAGTTTTAGATAAGCAACCTTATTGGTTAGTGCTATTGGTATATCTTGCTGTAATACCTCAAACTTAACCTCACTGCCTACTGATACACCCTTTGTTAAGTTCCAGTCTGCAAAATCACTACCTGACTTATCCCAAGGATAAGCACAACTTCTAACAAAAGTACCTCCATTAGGATTACCCCAAGCTGGTTGCATAAACCACTCCCAGTATTGAGCCAATTGAGCACACTTTTCAAAGCAAGGAACAAATACATAACCAGGACCAGTATATGTAGTATCTATCTGTAATGGTACATAATAACTGGTAAAGTTTGAATTGGTCTGTGTTATCTTAAGGGTTAATGAAGAACCAGAATTAAAATCAGACATTCCTTCATATCTAAGCTCTATTCTTGGAAGTATGCACTCATCAGTAGAATAGGCATTCCAATGTATTTGTCCGTCTCTATCATTATAACTAAGGCCAAGCCATCCACTTCCAGACCTTCCAGCACCAGCCCTATAAGCATTAAATATCCATTCAATCTTAGCCTCTCCATCCTGGGCAATGCTAGCTGTAATATTTGTAGTACCGTTTGAAATGACTATAGTACCATTTCTATTTATACCAGCCTTATCACAATTAAAGCGTAAAGCCCTATGTATAGTACCATCTTCATTTTCTATCCATAAACTATCTTTCCAGTTGGCATTAATCCAATCAGCACTAGGAGTAAACGTCACATCACTACCATCACTATTTGTAATTACGTCTATATCAACATAATTATTACTTGTTGCCTTTGGTGTACCCTGAGCATTAAATGTAATTGATACTGCAGAGTTGATAGGAGGATTAGTTTTAAGTACCTTAGCAGCTGCAGACTGGTTTATTGTTATAAACTTAGTTTGTACACCATCTGAAACAGTAATTATAGCCTGTCTAAGAGAAGCCTTTTTATTTTCACTTACAGCCATAGTTAGAACATACTGGTTACCACTTGTTAACGCTATGTTAGTTGACACCCAGTTTTGGTTACTACTTGCCCTTAGGTTTGATGCCTGGGAACCAACATAAATCATATTTTTTGTACAAACGGTGTAAACAGAGCCTACTCCTATTGTTGTTGACGGGTCAGCAAATATGATACCTGACCAACCCTCTGGTAAAGCTGCATACCAATCATTATAATCAGCATTAGCTGGAACCTCAAGATAACCATCATTAGCAAGACCCTCAAATGTATCTGTAAATAATCTTGGAGCCTTTGTTGAGTTAATAGCAATATGGCTTAAGTTAGTACATCCAGAAAAGGCTGCTGGCTTCATATAAGTTAAGCTATAAGCCTTGCTAATTGTGTCAGGAAGCCAAACATCAGTAAGATTTGTCAAACCTTTAAAGTTTGTTGTATCAAAATATGATATAGGATTCTGGAATATATATTCAACAATATAGCTAGAACCAGATTGTGTAACTTTCTTATCTACCTGCCTGTTATTATAGTCATTGGTAAAATATATAGTCTCAGGATAATTGTTGTCAGAAAACTTTGCTTTAACTACATTACACTCTGGATACTCATAATATTTTTTAAGCTCCATCAGATGAACAGATGATAAATCCATATAATAGTCATTTGACTGTCCTAATATTACATATGGTTTATACTCATCATTATCATCATATGTATCTATAAAAGCAAATACTCCGTGTTCCTCAGTATACTGATAAAACTTGGTATCACTTAGATTTAAATCAAGGTCCTTAACAGTTGTCTTTGTTTGGAACTGATGTACATATCTCTGGATAAGGTTTTCCTCCTGAGGTGCCTCTTCTGCATAAAGCATTATGTCTCTTGTCTTTGGCATAAGTTTTTGCCTATATCCAATATGACTGTAAGACATTTTTCCCACTTCTGGATAACTTGTAATATCAAGGCTTATTGGCTGAATCTCATTAACAGCATCACTGTCAATAATATTTTCATAAACAATATCATTAAGGTCATCAAGCTCTCTGCCTTTTGTGCCTAAAACAATATCAAGTTTATTAATCCAGCACATACCATTCATATCATCCTGGATGGTTGAACTGCCTTGTATTTCACGTGGCATCCTGATATCAAATGTAATGACACCATTAAGGTCTACACCATTAAGAGGAATATAATAACCCTTCTCACCAGTCCATGTGTCCCATGAAACCTGATTCCTAATGTGAAGACCAGTATTATAAACATTATTGTCTATATCTTTTTCCGTACCAGCATTTTTCCATTGTAGAGGCACTGCAAAAGCAGCCTTAGTAGTTGTCCACTGTGAACCGTTCCAATACTTGTTACCAATACCAAGCACCAACATAAGTGCTGGGTTTACATCAATACCTTTAGTTTGTTCTCCAGACCAGTCAGGATTGATATAGTCAGTACCCCAATATCTCTCAAATGTAACATCAGCATCAATAATGATACCTGTTTTGTTATTAATCAAAAGTGCAGGAGCAACACTGTCTTTTAATGAATATACTGAAGCATATCTATTGAGATTTGTGGTTGCAGTAGTTCCTGTAGTACCACCCTGTTGACTTATACATAAGGCCCTGTTAAAACTTATATCTGAAGGTATCTCATTTTTATAATCATCTATGGATATGTTTGCTATCTCAAGAATCTTAGCACCTTTAAACCATCTTAAAGGATTAGTTCTCTTGGGATAAACAGAGTTTGTTTTATTCTTTCTGGTAAAGGTCTGAACGTGGCCATTAACCTCAATTTTCCAGTCATCACTGCCTCCATATATTGCTGTTGACGGATAGGCATAAAGTTCTATTAACTGTTGTCCGTGTGGCTCAACAGTAGCAGTTCTCTTTACAACAGTAGGTGTATTTGAGGCATAATTATAAGTAAACGTTATGTCAAAATCTTTACTGTTATCATTTGAACTATTATCCAATGTCATCATCAAATACGCAAACCAAACATTTTCTGAACCTGGAACATCATAATATACATTACCATACATTTCCATTGGTGGATATTGAGTAATAGGGAATCTTTCTTCAACATATCCCCAGGGGTCAACCAACATATAGCCAGCATAAGTCCACGGTGCTATAGATTCAATTGGGTCTGGTATTGGAATAAAATAAAAATGAACACCGTCTATCCTATAATAGAAATGTCTTGTGTTATCATTAAACTCATGCCACTGATAGTCATAATCATATACTCTTAAGCAATCAATATAGTTCTGGGAGTCAACCAATAAACTAAAAGATGGCACATAATTTCCATATACATCTCTGGTCCATTCTGCATTCCACCTTATAAATACCGTATCAAATCCACCATCTACCTTAAATACTGCAGAAATACCAGACTCTGTAAATTGTTCTGAAACAAATGGGCCATTACTTTGATACCAGAATTGTATATCATAGCCATATAATCTAATTGTAGTACCTTGATATTGCTCATACCAGTCTTCCACACTGTAGTCAGCCCACTCATCTAATTGAGCCTGTGTTAATTCTGTATTGCCGCTGTAAAAGTGAGAATCATAACACTTATTTTTCAATTCTCTTTTATAATATAAATAATTTTCACCAGCATCAGCAACACTATCACCTTCCTTGTTTTTATAAACACATGGTTTTGTACGTGGCTTATTAAACCTGCAAGCCTTTCTTGATTCATATTCAGGCACTAGGTTTTCATCAGCTAGTGGACTTGGAATGAGTTCACCAACTTGATAGTAATTATCTACAACCTTTACTTTATTGTAAACTGGGTAATGTGATATTTGGTTGTTACTTCCTCTATAAGATGAAGCCACTATTTTCTTTATAGTTCCAGTTTCATCACTGGCTGGGCCCCAATAACTTGAACCCTTAATGTGTTCATAAAAACCTAGCCTAACAGTGTTAAAAGTATTTTCATCAACTCTTGAATAAGCAAGTAAATCAAAAAAATACAACGTGTCATGCCACATCATTGCAGTAAAACCAAAATACTTGGCTATACTCTCAATAACGTGTTGCCAGTCCCAGGCACTATCAGTATCTGATGAATAAAAATTATTTTCTGAAATGTATAAGTTTCCAGGAATACAATACAATGGAGGAGCATTTGTAATATAAGTATATAACTCATCTGGAGCCAACTTAGACTTAGCCCACTTAATAGAATAAATTGGATATAAGTCCATAAACTTTTCCAATATATCCTGATATGTCACAACTTGTTTCTTACTGGTGCCAGACTTATTTGTATACTTTTTGAACTGGGCTGTTTGAAGAATATCATTAGCCGTAAGCGTTACTTCTTCAATACAATCAACATAGCCAGCATTCTGTGAACCAGCCTGGTTGAGATAACCAATAAACTCTGGTCTACTCATCCAGCTACCACTTCTTTTTGTATACATTCTAACCAATACATCATCAGCATGAGGCTTAAGTAAGTCATCAAGATAACTGTCATGAAGAAATGTCATTGAAAGTGTAGATGTTCTTATAGGGTCAAAAGGCGTTTCTGAATTATTCCAATCCAGTTTAACACTTGAACCGCCAGCCAATGTCAACTCATTATAAGTTGTATCAGCACTGTTGGTTACTATCTCAATTTTATATTGAACACCCTTGAGTGAACAAAATTCTGAACGGTAATTAGCCATATAACTATTTTATTAAAAAAGTAATTTTCTTAACTGACAAAGGCAATAAAAAAAGAGGCTTGTTTAAGCCTCCCTTTTTACAACTTACCTGTTGTGAGTAGTTTGTTATTTCTCAAGGTACCTATTAAGTCCTTACCAGATATTCTAAACTGAACTTCACCACCACCAACACCACTGTTTTGTCCATTAAGAAAGTTCCAAAGATGTTGCTGTTGTGCCTTATTCATAACTATTTCTCCAGAATTGAGGCCAGCCACAACTTTATCACCAGAGTAACTTGTTCCAGGGACAATGCCACCAGACGCAAAGTTTTTCTTACTATTTGATATAATTGCTGAAGATATTGCAGCAGCGGCAATTACGGCAAGAGCAGGGCCTATCCAAGGAGTCTTAGCCACACTTCCAGCACCCTCAGCAACAGCAACCTTCATAGCTTCTGCAGCTTGAGCCTTTTCAGCCGCTGTTTCAGCCTGGGTTGCGGCAATATTTTGAAGTGTGTTTTTAAACTTCTGAGCACTTCTATAATCATCTATAGCGGCAGTAACCTCCATGGCCTTTTTAATAGCATCATAGATGCCCACCAAATCTTTGAGTATGTTGGCATAAGCCTGGAGCTTTTGAATAGATTCATCATTAAAGATAGGCTCCAAACCATTCAGTTCACGTAACTTATCAATATTTTGAGCTATTGACAACGTATGGCTTCCAACCTGTTCTATTTGCTTTCCATAGTTTCTTATAGATTGCATTGTTAAATCTTTAATACTCATTGTATGGGCTTCAATATCCTTAATGATGTCATCAACCACTTCAAGCTGTTCAATATAATCAATAAGTATATCTTTATCATCAATATTTTTCTTAGCCCATTCAAGCTTGGCTTTTAAATCCTCAATTTCTTGTTTAACCTCATCAAAAATACCCTTTTCCTTAAGCTCTTCTTCATCAATACTAGCAAGGAAACTTACCAAAGCATCATGGTAATTTTCAAGATGTCTAAGGTCTTCTTCAGCAATTTGTTTGTCAGTTAATCTCCAGTCTCTTGATTTATCCCTTTCTTTAAACTGAGGATATTTGCTCCTGAATGACTTTAAATCACTTTTAGTTTTCTCTTCACTACTAGCTACTTCTTCACCCTCAGTAATAGCCTTAAGCTCAGTCCAAGCAAGTAAAAGTGTATTTTTGAGCTTAATAGCGTCTTTACCAAGTAATGCTAATTGACCATCTAAATCATCAAACTTTGCTATGGTTTCAAAAGTTTCTGCCCTTAATTCCCTTAGCTTTTTATTATACTCTTCATTAGTTAAAACACCGTTTTCCGTTTGTGCCCAAAGGGCTTTTTCACTGTCTACGTAATCAGCCATCTTTTTGCCAAGTGGGCTTTCAGTATTTCTCCAAGTTGATGCAATGTCTTCTAATGGAATAATATACTTTTCTCTTAGTGCTTTAACTTCAGCTTCCATACTTTTAGAAAAAGCATCAAGTCCAGCCTTGCCAGCCTTTTGGCCTAGTGATGATAAATCCTTTATATACTTATCAGCTATTGGATATATTAAGGTCAAATCATCCTGGTTAAAATCTTTAAGTTTTTCTTCAAAGTTTTCTTTAAGTATCTTAAACTGGTCATCATATATGGATGCTGACATTTTATCCATTTCCAATAACGTATTACGCGCAGCTTGGAACTGTTTAGTCTCCATTATATCTTTTATCCACAGTTTAATGTAATCTTCAAACTTAGAACCATAAGGAAGATTGAATGTCTTTATTCTTTTAGCATTCATCCAATCCCTGTATTGGAACTCATCAAATAAATCAAGTGTTTGACTAAAAGCTTCTGAGGCATCTTTTGCTTTAAGCATCTTATCCATTAAGATATCAAAAATATTCTCAATGGTTTGAGTACCATATTCATAATTACTTCTTAGATATGACTTAAACTCAGTACCAACCCAGTTTACAACAGAATTAGCCTGGAAACTATTAACGCCACCCTTAACTGTACTAACTAACGCGCCTCTTTGAGCATTATAAAGGTCTCCACGTCTAGATAATGAAGACATTCTGTGTTGTAAATCATATATTTCCTCAAGGGTCTCTTTAAACTCTTCCCACTGTCCGTTTTTATATGCTCTCTTGCCAGCATCTTCAATAGCATCAGCCAGGTCAGGGAATAATGATTTTAACTGGTCAAGTTTAGCAATAAAACCATTGAAATCATCTTTAGTTGTGTTTGATATTTGTTCACCAAGTCTTTCAATACTTTCCTTATCTTTAATAGCCTGTACATCAAGGGCCGCAAGGTTTTCCTTAGCCTCTTTTATGGGTTTATTAATACGTTGAAAACGTCCCCAAATTGCCGTTGATACTAACAATATAGCCTGGGCTAGAGCAATCCATAAGTTTGTGAATGAAGCTAGATTAACTTCTTTAATAGCAGTCTTAATTGCTTTAAATCCCTTTACCAATGCAGGAAAAGCAATAGAGGTTATAACCAACATTGCCTCCCATAAACTGTTTCTAAGTAAATCAGTAAAGTTTTGGAATAACCTTATAATACCTGTGAAAACTGGTTTTGAGCCAGTTGACATTGAAATTAAAGTTGATTCCCATTTTGACTTTAAAGTATCAAGTTCCCTCTTTACAGAACCAATACCATCACGGAACATTCTTTCAGTAGTACCAATGCCCTTTGACTGGTTCTCAATTTGGGCCATCATATACCTCATATCTTCAAGACTATTTACCAACTGTTGTACACCAACAGCACCTTTCTGTGAAAATATTTCAGTTAACTGTTCAAGTGATATGTTCTGGTCAGAGAACTTTTTAATGGTTTCATATAAGCCCTTGGCCTTCATTGTGTTTTCATCAATATTAACGCCAAACCCCTGCATTTTCTTGATGATTTTTGGGTCAACCATCTTGATTAAACCTATTCTCAACTGAGTACCAGCTGCGGCACCTTTAACACCTCTCTGGGCAAGAGCACCAATGGCGCTGGCCACTTCCTCTATACTAAAACCAAGTACCTTAGCCGCAGGAGCAACATTTACCAAAGCATCATGTAACTCCAATACATCACTTGCAGTATTTGCAGCAGTTGTTGAAAGTACATCAGCTACACGTGCTGAGTTGGTTGCTGACAAATCAAACATATTGAGAGAAATCTTCAATATATCTGCAGCCTGAGCCAACTCAATTGCGTTAGCCTGGGCAAACTTAAGTACAGATGGTAAAGCTTGAGCAGCCTCAACAGCCTTCATACCATTACGTGTAAGCTTCTCAAGTGCCTCAGCAGCCTCAGTAGCTGTATATTTGGTGGTTTCACCCATTTTTCTAGCTGCCTGGGTTAATGTATTAAACTCTCCAACAGTGGCGTTAGATACAGCCTTTACCCTGGCCATAGCATCTTCAAAATCCTTACCTACATTAACAATTTGACGGCCAAACATTGCTATGCTGGCTACACTAAATGCAGTAGCTAAACTCTTTCCTAAATTGGCAATACCAGTCTGTAATTTACCAAGACCTGATAAAGCCTTTTTTACTTCAAGGCTTACAGCAGCCTTTAATGTTAAGTTCTTATTAGCCATATATTTATATTACTTTTTTCCTTCCCAAATATCATTTATATTTTTTTCCAAATAATCTCCCAAATGTCTTGATAATGTCTCCTTATTGGCCTCAAATGTTCCAGTATGAAACATAAGCGCTGGTCCCTTACCCCTGTATTGTCCTTTTTTAGTCCATCTCTTTGCGGTACCTCTATCCAGCAAGTGTGCGTGATTACCTCCAGGTCTTTTATAACCAACACGTGAAGAGACATATTTTTTACTGAGTTTCTTGTTGTAGTCCCTTTTGAGACTTCTTTTGAGATTGCCTGATTTAACTGGTACTTCTGGGTCAATTTTTGCCCTTAATTCATCAGCAACCATTGTCAGCGTTTTCTTCACTGCCGCCTCCTGTTCCAACGTGTCCAGCCTCTGGAGACTCTGATTCAGTGCCTCCATATCCCTCTGGTCTATTGTCAGTGTTAAGCCCTCCTGCGCCATTCTCTAACATTTTTCTTTTTTCTCTGAAGGATGCAAATACTGCCTTAATCATATCCTTCTTATTAATCAAATCTTGTTCTGCAGCCTTTTGCTCCCATGGGAACTTCATTAGTTCTTCAGGTTTTTTCATCTTGCCACCACCAAACGGTGTTAACTGCAAAAAGGCCCAGAAACGTTTTTCTTCCATCTCAGCCTGATATTTATTATTAGCCCATTTGAAATAACTCTCTATTTCATACAATCTCATTTCCTCATATACATAATGGGCATCCATTCCATATTGGATAATGAGTACTGAGGCCATATCAGTTAATGTAATGTCATCATTTTCTTTTTTCTTTTCTTCAGGCTCATTTTCATCTTTTTGAACCATTTGTGACTCTATTTTTCTGATATCATCAAATGCCTTGGTAATAGCATCAGCAAAATGTTTATTTTCAAGCATCTTAAGAAATATATCAAAAGTCACGTGTCTATTACTTGAAACATAGCAAGCATACATTAACCAAAGACTCTCTTCCTCATTACTTACTTTAAAAAAGTTTTTACCAGTAAGCTTTTCATATAGGGTACCAGACCTTACATTAAGTTTTATTTCAATATTCATTTTCTTCTTTTCTTAAAAAGAATTACATATAACTGACATTTACACATAAAACAAAAGGAGGTCCCAAATTGGACCTCCAACAGCAATATATAGTACCCTAAAAGGTTAAGAAGCAAACAAATTAGTTAAATTCTGATATATTGCACCAGAACCTGTAATTGTTGCTGAGCAAGAAGCTACTTCATCAACACCAGCGTTAAGGCTAAGTGAAGTGATAAGACCTGAACCGCAAGCAGTTACTTTGCTTGAATCAAGCTCATAAGTGCCAGGACATGCAGATGTAGATGCACTTGTAGGCTGAGCAAGAGCCCACTTAACTGGATTACCAGCAATCTGAAGAGCCAAAAGGTCATCAAAGCTGAAGTCATCAGCAGTGTCAGTGTAAAGTGAATCTGAACTTACAGTATAGCTGTTATTTCCTGCCATGTTGGTTTGCCATTTGCAAGCCATCTTGTTATTTGCTGAAATTGTCTGGCCATCTATCTGAATACCAGCACTTGTACCAAAAGCAACTGGAACAGAAGTAGCTGAAGTAGAGCCAGTGAAAATATAAAGTAAAAGGTCATTGGCTTTTACTAAATCATTGTCAGTATATGAAGCTGCCATAGTATTAATATGTATTTTTATGTATTATTATTCAATTTTAAAAACTATCTTTTGAACGTATTTGTTGTCTTGAAAACTTTCATTTGATGTAGCAACTGTTATGGTAATTGTAGCACCGCAATCAAGGGTATGTCTTCCAGAAAGGGCTTTATCAACTTTTTCAGCTATGTCAGTTGAATTGTCATAGTGGTCTGAAACAATCAATATCTCTTCCTGGCAATTATCCTCATATAGGCCCTGTTTAACATATTCCTTACCATAAGCTTCCCTGGTATATAGGATGAAATCTCCATCCGTGTTTTCTGGGGCCACAATAGGGAATATCTTGTTACCAACAGCCTGTTGAACATCAGCATCAGCCATAAGTATCTTACGGATATCATTGCCAATCTTCCACTTCTTGTATGAACCAAGGTCTATTCTAGGCATTACTCATTGATTTTGTTTACAATTATTATCATTTGGTTGTCTTTTGGGTAAATATCCAAACTGGTTATCCTGTATCTGCCACCCATATATTCAACTATATCAGTATCCTTAACCTCTTTTCTCTTTCTGAACTTGAATGTTAGTTCACTTGAGTGAAAGAGCTCACCTGCATCAACAACGTAGTTCTCTTTGTTCTTAAGTCTCTCCGCCCTGGTTTCAAGGTAAAGTTCCTCAACAACAATTTTAAATCCACTTTCAGTTTGAGTTTCAACCTGATGGTAGAACTTTAGTTTTTCAGTAAGTGCTCCAGAACTGACCATTATTTATTATAGTTTCTATATAAGTCTATCAAATATTGATAGTTATAAGGCAAGTCAATCACTTTTGTGGTTGCTATAGGCTCCCTGTTTTGATACATATTGCCAATCATCAAAAGCATTGCTTGCACAAGAACGGGAGGAAAAAATCCCCCGTTCATTTCTGCAAGTTTTTCAAAATCATCATTGACATGAACTTTGACTGCGTTTTCAGCCATAGCACAAAGACCAAGGATGTATTCATCATCATCATGAAAGTCTTGTTCAAGATTTAAATGCTTTTTAGCATAGTCAAGTTCAATTATCATTGAGATAAGTTTTTTAGTTAGTTATTAAGAGAAGAGCTCAGCGCTGATTCTGTCACCACGTAATTTAGCGTCAACAAGATAGTTAACAACTACACGTACCTCATTATAGATAGCTCTTGAAACAGTGTCAACAGTGATTTCAACTCCACCCCAGGTAGCAACTGCAAGGTCTTTTGGGTCCATGCATATGATACCCTTGTTAGCAACTGAGTTAGATACAACAGCCTTGTAGCCATCAATCTCACCAGCGTTGTAAACCATCTGAAGGCCAGAAGCCATCTGAGTGCCCTTAAGCTGATATTTTACCTTAGGATTGGCAATGAACATAAAGTTCTGACCATTCTTTTCCTCAACAGCTGACTCAAGGTCAAGTACGCTGTCATAAGTAGCAGCGGTAAGTGAAGTACCAGTTGTCAAATAAGTTGCACCGCTATTGAAAAGACCAGCAGGTACAGTGCTTGAACCAACACCGTCACCAAATACAGTCTTATCAAGCTTTTCAGCTATAGCTGCAGCAAGGTCATTGATAAGTATGCCTTCTGCGTCATTTGAGTCCTGTGCAAGGAACTGCTTGCTTATGTCAATATAAGCAGTAAGTCTCTTTGGAGAAAGGATAGTCTCAGTAAAACCTGATGCACCATCATCAGCAGCAACGCCTTCACCCTTCCAAGCTACGTTTGAACCAGCATACTTAGGTATTGAGATATCACCTACAGCATTGCCAAACCAAGTTGCACCAATTTTATTCAACACACTTGCGTTACGGATTGCAACGTCAAGTCCTTTCTTATCCTCAGGAACGTTTTCCTGGCCCTGACCAGCCTGAGTAGCCATGATAGCAGCACGGTAGTCAATCTTATTGCCGTGTACAAACTCTCTCTGCTCATCACTTAATGTACCATTAACGGTACCCTTGATTAAATCAAAAAGTCTAACCTCTTTCATTTTAATTTGTGTATTTTCTGTATTATTATTTTTCTCTTCAGCTAAACGCTTGTTTTCATCTTCAATACTCTTAAGTTCTGCATTTGCATTATCTATTTCCTGACGGATTTCAGCAACTCTGTTATTCTCATCCTCTGTGAGCTCTCTAACTTCAGCTTCACCATTGGTAAGAATAGTGTTCAACTCATTACGCAAATTGAGAACTTTTTCTTGTAATTCAAGTTCTGTCATTGTTTAAGCTTTTTTTAACATTATTTATTTAATAAGGAAACAAAGTGTCACAGATTAAAGATAATCCTTCAACTCTTCCTTTTTATTAGCGTAATACTGTTTGATTTGCTCAGCTTTCTGGGCCTCTTCCTGTTCACGTCTTTCCTGTTCCTCCTTTTCCTTCTGGATTCTGAGCTCTTCAGCTTCTTTGTCAAGGAGTTCCTGATATGAACGGCAACTTACAGCATTCTCAATGCCATAGTAGCTTGAATCAACCACTGAGAAATCATACAATCTCTCAAATCTGGTGATGGTTCTATCATAAACACCATCTTCACCCTTTGACCAGTTTTCCTCTGCAACAGTGAAAGCCCAACTCATTTCATTTAACTCACCTGACTCAAGTCTTTCATAAACATACTGGCTAAGATTATCCTTTTTTGGTTCAAATGAGAAGTATACGCCATCTTCCTTCACCTCAATGTTAAGCTTTCCTTTTCCCTTGTTTGAACGTGCCAAGAAGCCTTTTGACTCATCATGGTTATATAACATCTTGATGTCACTTGCCTCAATAACACCCTCAACAGCTTCAGGGGCTATTAACTCCCTGAAGCCTTGACGGTTAGGACTCTTTACATTGAATGGAATTGCACGGCCTTGAATACATCTCTTGCCATCTTCATCACAGGCTCTTAACTCAACTGTGAGTTGTCTTACTTCCATGTTATTAGTATCCATATATGTAAAAATTATTTCAATTATTAAAATGGTAAACAACCTTCTGGATTGGTACCTATATTATCATCTTTAAAAGCAGCTATAATCTTATTGCTTGAAACTTTGGTATAAACCTTACCATCTTTAACCCACCAGTATACGTAGCCAAGGTCACCATTAAGTGGTGTGTTAACCCAAACACCATTACCTAAGTTTATCTTGCTACCCCAAGTCACATAATCTAGATTTCCGTCAGCAGTGATTTCAACATATGATTTAGCATCACCACCACATTCTACACCATATTGGCCAGCACCGTTAAAGTCTTGCCTTACATATGTAAATCCGCTAGCAGCAAAAGGCACCCAGGTTTCACCAACAGCAGGTGCAGGTAACTCATAATCCTTTGCAAGTTTATCCCAGGTGTAGCCATTGAACTGGTATACATCTTTCTTAAATTCTACTGGATTTTCAATATATTCATATGAAAAGGCATCTGGCAATTGTTTAACAACACCAGTTACAATAGCATACTTAGAATATACTGGATTGTATTTATCACTTCCAACCTCAGCTAAAATTATATTCACACTTTGTATTCTAACCTCTGTCAAACCATCAGACAAAAGAGCAACATAACCACTGTAACTACTATCAAACTCAATAGAGTCACCGTTTATGGTTGCTGCAGTAAACATTCTCTCATTTATGTTGTAATCTGCAGTTATAACATCATTGGTACTAGCACTTACAGTAATAGTAAAGTCATCACTGACTGAACTTATATTTACACCAACTCTTTTGAGGTCATCATATGCCTCTACAGCCATTAAAGCACCAGTACTAGCACTTGTAATACTTTTTATATATTTGAGTTCTGTTGAACCACTATAGTTGCCGTCAAACTTATAAGTCCTGTCTGAGCCAGCATAACACTTTATAAATACATTTCCATCAGGTAATATTGTAAATGTGTTGTTGTTATTAACCCAGTCACTTACATTATACCAGGTACCACCGCTGTAATAAGGTGTGTTTAAAAATTGTTCACCACTCCAGCCATATGTTCTCTTTGCCTCTGCTTGGAAATCAATATCTGAAGCACCATCCCAGACAATTATAAAACCAGTCTGGCCTGATACGTCTGAGCCATCAGCACTAAATGTAAATGACTGTAGATTTTCACTATATGGGTTATTAAGACCGCCAAGCTCTATTCCAAGGTCACTTGTAGACTTATTACCACTCAATTCAACACCATTAATACTTGGCTTTGAACCAAGCATCTCATAGCTAGCACCTTCCTTAAGCATAGGTTTAGCCACAATACCGTAAGGGTCATCACAAGAATCTATCCACATTGACTTGTTAGCCTTCATCTTAACACCATAATTGCCATCACCAGGATATAACCAAGCCTTAAACAATATGTTTTTGCCGTTAGGGTCAGTTACGTCTAACGGATAATAACTAGGCTCTTCTTCAGGTGCCATATTAGCATATACGTTTGTCCAGGTTGCAGCACTGTCTATTGAATAATCTATATTGAAAAAGCCATTAGCATTGGTGTAAAGCTTAAACATTATGTCATAATAATGGAACTGGCCTATAACTGAATTTGGGATAAACCTAGTTGTACCATTTTCTTCAATCCAGAACATTATAAGGTCATATCTTCCCTGATAGGCTGAGCCGTAGTTAAAGTGTCCAAGTTTACCATAAGTAGTTTCTACCTGCACTGTTTTATTGACTATATCAGTATTTTCATATACGGCATTTATTGGGTCTGTAATTGTAACCTCATATGGCTCACTGTTCTTTTCAAAAGAGAGTATAAAGTTCTGCATATCCCTTAAGTCAAGACTCAGCACAACATCATTATCAAGATTAACTGTGTGTATTTTACCATAATCATAATTGCCTACACCACCAATAAATACTATACCATATTGGTCATTTAAGCTTTCCCTGTCATTAAATGCAAGGGAAAAATCTCTGGTATAACCATCACCTAAATCTATTGTACCCAAGCCAATGGCCCAATCTTGTCCATCATCTGGATTAAGGCCTCTGTGAAATACAACTGTTGAACCAGTTAAGTTATCCCATCCGTAATAGTCTTCTCTACTGCTATAAATAGCATATACATCACCAACGCTGGCTCCTGAAGGTATTGAGCTAACTGTTTCCAATGCTTCACTTGTGATGCCAAGGTCTTGAGATGTCTTATTACCAGACAATGTAACACCATTTATCTGGGGTTTGTTGGTAAGTTGTGAGTAATCACTTGTACCACCGCCTCCGCTATTTTTCTTAAAACTATATATCATAATCTAAATCTATATTTATTCAATTATTATTAGAGTATGAGTTCTACATCATCATCAACATTACCGTCTAGTTTGAGCCACATATATGGTGTCATATCATTGACTACCATTGCCTCATCTGCAGGAGTTGCCTCTTCAATTGCAGTCCAGGGACCTTCTGGATTAGTTGCGTAATTCAAAGTATAGCCACTAGTAGTTGGACCAATGGCACATGTGCTCTTAAGCACCTTAAAAGGGTTTTGACCACTAACTTTTGCTTGCATAGTATTAATTTTTTTAACGTTATTATTTTAGAAATAAGGGCCTTGACTGTCACACAATAAAAAACTTCCCCTCAAGAGGACCCTGAGAGGAAGAAAAAAAGAAGAATAAAATGATTTGGACAATCAGTTTTTTTTAAGATATTTCCCACTCATATAGAGTGTTGAATGTTGTTGGATGTGTTTCATCATATTTAATCCAGTCTATGGTTGACTCCTGGTTTGTTACCAAATCCCACATTTTACCATCACTGCGCGGTCTAACATCTTCTTGTAGAATATAAAGTCCATTTTCAAAATGGTACTTTTTGAATGACTTTAAATAACGTGGTGTTTCTCCTGGGCGCATTCCCCAAAAGTCTCTAGCAAAAACATACACAGATGAAGCTGTAAGGGAGTCTCCAGAATAATTAGTCAAATCACCAGACATTTTGGCAGTTGCAATCATCTTTTGGCTGTTCTTATAAAGTTGTAACAACATTGGCTTATTTTCAATACGGTTTATACTAAATTCATTACCAGTATTATCAGTATTAAAACTAAGCCTAGTCATATTACTAGAAAAATTACATGAGATGTTACAGTCATCATCATACCAAGATACTATTGACAATGTTTGGTCAGTATAAGCACTTAGATTTGGGCATATAAACTCAAGTTCTATCATATCATTAACATTAAATGGATTAAGAGCAAATCCAACTCCAGTAAGGTCAGCAACTTTACCAAAAAATGGTTCCTGGGTGCCGCCTGACACATTAACGGTAACTTTTTTAATATAGCCTCTGGTTTCATATTGTATATCAGCATCATATATACCGTTTGCACTTACAAATAATTCAACTGCGTTTGTCTCTAAATCATCAACAGCTATTTTATAACCGTCTATAAACTTTTCACTAGCATCAACTGTCACAGAACTAAATGCAGTTCCAGTCTCAGCACTTAATGTTATTTGATTATCATCACCATGTGCATATGCATAACTTGTTCCAGTGATTATGGGCATCAAAGCAGATGCATCTGTATAACCTGATGTATAGCCTGATGAATATTTGTCTTGACCATATTGAGATGCATCAACAGTCACAGCACTCCAGGCCGTACCAGTCTCACTTTCAACACTTTGGGTATCAGCAGTAACGGTGAAGGCTGTTGAAATAACATCAATATTTGTTGGTACATTAACAGTAACAGCACTATAACCATCAGGTCTAACATACTCACCATTTTCTATAATAGTGGCACCAGTTAAAAGGGCCTTTTGTGCTTCAGCACCAGCTGTTTCACCTGATGCGTATATTTCATCTGCAGTCTGAGCACTATATCCCTCTGGGGTCCTAATAACAAATGGAGTATTGGTACACTTTATTTGAAGCACATTATCCACATAATATGTAAACTCATAATAAAGTACACCATCATCAAGAGTCTCAGGATTGAAAGTAACAATTACCTTACCGTCATCAAAGGCTATATTGGCTGGAGTTATTTTAATCTTTGAATTGGTAAACAACTCACAGTTAAAACCAGTGAAGCCAGTAACATCAAAAGGAATACTAATATCATAGTATTTTCCCTTAACCAATATAAAATCCTTATAGGTAATCATTACTTATCATTTTGTTTAACCTTATTATCTACATTTTGATTCTGGTCCTGAGCATTTTGCTTGATATAAGCACCAGAAGCAACATTCTTAACTGAGCCATAAGAAATCTGAATGAAGTGAGCATCACCACCATCTTCTGCAGCTACTGGCTCAAATCCTAACTTATCACGTACTTCATTAATGCTTAAAACACCATTACTAATCATTGAATTATAATACTGAGCCTGTGATTTCTTGTCCGTTTCTAACAAAGCTGTGAAATCAAAATCAATTACCAACTTACCAACCTCTGAAGGCTTGAACAATTTGTTGTTAAGCTCATTTTCAATTAATGAAGTGATAGGTAAAATAGTATCACTAAGGAAAAGAAGCTGAGCAAACTCAGTTGAGTTGTATGACTCCTGGTCCATAATCCATAACTTGCTTGGAGGAATGTTGAACCATCTTGCTATTTCAGTAGCACCATATTTACGTGTATCCAAAAGAGCAGCATCATTAGGGTCAACGGCAATGGCCTTGTAATCCAAACCCTGAGGCAAAACAGCTACGTGGGCACCCTCACTGGCAAATACACTCCAAGAATCTTTGATTTGAGCTTTCTGGTCATTGGTAAGCGGTGCAGTTGATGTGATAACACCATTTACGTTACTGCCAGCCTTGAAGAAAGAACTTGCATTCTTTTCTGCTGCCCAGATGCCATCAAGTGAAGTGGTTGCATAACGTATAACAGAGATGCCTCTGTAAGTCTCATCCAGGTGCTGGTAAAGATGTATCATATTGACACTATCTACGGCCTCCTTGATACCATTAACCAAATACTTAATCCTGCCATCAGCACCAATAGTTGGCTGCACATTGTCTGCATCCAAATACTCCAGTGACTTTACATTTAAATTAGAGTCTCTTACAATAAGTGCATAAGCATTACCCTTGAGCAATAATGACTCAACCATCATCTTCATCATTGAGAAGTGGCTGAATCTCTCACAAGGCTTCATATTAAGCAACTTAGAAAGACTGTGGTCAATTTTTCTCTTCTTGCCATTTTCAATCCTGTTTACCTGCATTGGAAGTATGGCCGTACCATTTGAGATTTGGTTCACGGCACAATAGACTGCAGCTAACTTCATGGCCTTACTGTTGTTGTAGCTTGAACCATTGAAGAAACCAAGGTCACTAAGTGATATCCTACGTTCCTCCACTTTTGGTTGCTCTACATCTTTTCTTCTAAAAACGTCTAGTATTCCCATTTTGTCAATTATTTTAGAAATAAGGGCCATATTTGTTAGACATTCTTGATACTTTTTGAAATATTGTTATATTTATATATAAAGAACATATTTAATGGAAGAAAAAGATAAACAACAGTGCAGGGTTACTGTTAGACTTAGCCCTAATCAGATGCAGGTACTCTCAGAACTAAATGAATTATTTGGTACAACATATAGCCAGCTTTTAAGAATGATGGTCCTTGACTTTATTACCAGAAATGATGAAACAATAACCAATTTACTTAATAAACATGATGGAATAATACCAAATAACTATGCCTTACCTGAAGACAGTTGAAAAGATTAAGAGAAAAAGCACAGTACACCAGGATACCCCAATGAGGGACCTTAGACAAAAGGCCTACCAGAATACCACTTGGAGAAAAACCAGAGAAACATACCTCAGGCTACACCCCCTATGTGAGGAGTGTTTAAAAAAAGGAAAAGTAACCCCCGCTACTTCTATTCACCACAAAGAGTCACCTTTTAAGGGTGGTGAAGTCAACTATACACTATTGACAGATTTTAACAACCTTGAGTCCATATGCCATGAGTGCCACGGAGAAATACATAGTAAGGGAAAAGTTGATAATCCTGAGGAAACATATAATTATTTAAAATCACTATTACCAGATGACAAACATAAGGAAGATAATTGAAGACCATTATGATGAGCTCCTAGAGAGAGCAGAGGAACACAATAATAACAGCGTAACCATGGAACCTGGAGACATACTTCATAACCAATTAATCAGGGCCATCAATAAGTTTGGTGACAGTGATATTGATGAAGCTGAAGGGTTGTCCTACATAAAAAGGGATTTATTCATGGAGTCTGTGTTTATTCCAAAACGTGAACATAATTTTGTATTTATTGACATTGATGATATTAAGGACCAAATGTAGTTTGTAAGCCATAAATACATTTTAGTGACACAATGATATTTTGCACATCAGGGATGGTGTGCAATTTTTTTAATTTCTCTCTAAAATACCCCTTTTACAACCCCTTCTACAAGGGTCCAGAAGGCCATTTTTACTTTTTTTATGAAGAAAAGTTGCGGCGAGGTTTGGAAGCCCTTGTAATTATTTTTTTACTTACCCCTCCCTCTAACGTTTTGATTATCACGCAGTTATGCGTATATGTTGTAAGCACAAATGAATAAATAAGGAAATAATAAAGGAAAATATCAAAATGATAGTAAATAGGGCATTTTGCTATCATTTTGTCACTGTTAATTCTTTTAACATTTGTTCAACTATTTGCTGGCTGGGTATTAGATTTAACCCTAAAAATTTGTTTTTTTCAATTTTTTTTGTATATTTACCATAACCAAGCCGTATGGCTGTATGGCTTAGGTTTTTTGAGTTTCTTGATATGGTTTTGATAGTAAATAGGGAGTTAAAATTACCTATTTAGATTTATTAACTTAAATTTCTTGTTCAGCAAACTATTTATTTGAGGAAAGAACAAAATGACATTTTAAATATAACATACTTAACTAATAGCAAAGATATGGCAACAAATAAAGCAAACAAAGGAAAATACGCCTACATATATAAAGGAATAGCAATTGGCAATATGATAGGCAAAAGAAATCAGACGGAAAACCCCAGAAAAATGAGAGGAAAATAGTCTGAGAAAAAGTCTGAGGCAAGGTCTGAGCTGAGGCATGAGGTGAGCGCTGAAGTGTGAGACAAAAAGTTCTGACAAAATGTTTCAAATGGTTGAGGCAAAAAACAGATTGCTACAAATATATAAGGAATTAAAATAAAATAATATATAAGATAAAAAGAAATGAAAAAAGAAATGATTACCACTAAGATGGTAGAAGCAGTAGAGAATGCGTTGCTTAAGGATAAGCATGTGATTAACAAAATTAGGGCTAATATGTTGGAGCCAGATTACAAGCTGACTACAATAGTTTATGAGATTGGAGACGGAGGAACTATCCTAATCCACGTAAACAATAAGCCTGAGATTTGTATAAGTATTGTAGACAAGTATGGCGCAATTACCAAGCTCAATTCTTTTGATGCCCACTTTGGTTATTTCAATGGTTTTAGTCCAAGCGGAGTATGTAAATATATGGATAAGTTGGACAAGCACCTTTTTGATTTGCTCTGGCCACAAGATGCCCAGGATATTATAGACAATATCAAGGAGGGATATAACATTAAAAAAGAACAGCCCATTAATTTAAATAGGGTACCCACTATAACAAGCGGAGATTCAAACATTTTCAATTTCCTAAATTATTAATTACTAGATTTTTATGACCCCCTTATCTTAAGGCCCTATGCTTTGTGTATAGTTAATGAATGTTAAAGTTAATACTGTAAATTTTGATTTCTCACAGATTTTTTGTAACTTTGTATTACCAAAGGGTAGGTGTTCTAGAGGAAGATAATAATTAATTAAATAAAACAATATGAATAATAAAAATGAAAATGGCAACGGCAACCAGGTTGCAAGTACCAATTTAATGACTAAAGTAGAGATGAAGACTATGATTGATAGAATGGTCATAGGTCAGGAAGAAGCAGTGTCATGTTTTAAAGAAATGCTGGAGAAGAGTAAGGCAACTAGTGAGTGGCAGATTAATGCTGCAACCAAATTGGTTTATCACTTAATAAATGACCCTGTTAGCACAAAAATAAACATAGAGGCAGTATATGGTGGTGAGGTTATAGTTGATGTTTGTGGTCCAATTATGGAGTTTGATAAGGTTTATTGTGAGCTTATTGGTAGGGCCTATATTAAGGTAGTAAAGTTTTAAATTAAAAGAGAAGAATATGACAACAAAAAAGAACATCTATGGTGATGAAATTACCAATGAAATGATTGAGAAGTGTGAAAAGGCTTTGTCAATACTAGTTGATAAGGCTGAGTCTATTAACAAAACTGTAGGGGCTGAGACTGCAGACGGAAAAACCGCTAAATACCAGATAGGTGATGATATATTAGTGGTGAATAGGACTGAGAGCAATAGCTTTTACGCTGAATTATGCTCAATGGTGGACGGAGAATATGAGCCATACCTCCAGACAGTTGGCAGTGATTGGTTCCACTCTATGTTGGGTGCACTGGTGATGAGAAATATATATTGATTTTTTTTTCATATGTTTTAAAAGTGTAATTACAGGCGGTCTGGGAAGATAGCCTGTTTTTGTTTCAGAAAAGTATTAACTTTACACCAAAAATAACAATATGGATAAAGATAATTTGGTAGAACAGCTATTTCTATCTAAAAGCAAAGTTGAAGATACTATTGAACAGATGGTATTACAAAATAGGCCTGGCAAAGTAATAATTGCAGATGCTGGCGTGGTGCAATATACTATTAATCTCAGCTGGCAGTTTAAAAAGGGAAAAGCTGCCCTAGAAATGAATATTTCTGATGGGAATGATAATCTTGTAGGGCCAGAGGTAAAAAGTAGTGTAGAGAGCCAAAAAGACACATTGGTTGAGGATTTGCAGTTCCTATACGGTGAACTGGTATATAAAATATTAGATGATTTGCAAAAATCTTGATACTTTTTTGGTTTAGTATTATATTTATATATAAATAAAGAAGAATAATCTAAATATCATGAGTAGTAGTGCGCCTAATGAGGTTTATCCTATGACGGATGAAGATAAAGAGAGGGCTAAGAAAAGTAAAGCCTATGCCAAGAAAAAGACTACCGCCTATATGAAGGGAGTTAAGGAATATTTAAAGGAGAGGAACGGCGGAAAACTAGAACAGGTTTGGGACCTAGATATGGACATGCTGGAAAGTTATTATTACCAGTATACGTTTATATGTAGAGAGATTGAAGAGCTACCAAGCCTGATTGTTAATACTAGATATGGCCCACAGCCAGTGCAGTTATTAGGGGCCAGAGATAAAGCAGCCATGAGGCTGGAGAGTTTACAAAAAAGTATGGGCTTAAGCCTAAAAGCTGGTAAGGCTATGAATATGGTTGAGCCAGTAAGGGAAGAGTCCGCAGTTGAGGAGTTTTTGAGGGGAAAGATAAATAAAGAGGAAAAATAATACCATGTGTGAAACCCTATTACCAATATATAGAAGATGTAAAGAATGGTAATATTATAGTATGTGACCAGATAAAACAAGCTGTGGCCAGATTTGAAGAGATGAAGGCCAGAGATGATATATATTTTGATGAAGATGTTGTAGATGATGCTATAAGGTTTTTTAGCCTAATGAAGCACTTTAAAGGTAAGAGTGCTGGCAACCCTTTTATACTAAGCTATTGGCAGTGTTTTATCCTAGCCTATGTGCTGGGGTTAAAGTGGAAAAATAGCAAGTTGAGGGTTATAAGAGAGGTTTATATCCAGATAGCACGTAAGGCAGGTAAGGATGCGTTTATGGCTGGCCTTGCATTGTATATGCTACTAATAGATGGTGAAGCATCTCCTGAGATTGTATGTGCGGCCAATGCGTACCCTCAGGCAAAAATATTATTTGAGTACATTGACAAGTTTGCTAAGTGTATTGACGTTAAAAAAAATCTTATAAAGCACTATAAGGAAAAACTAACGTCAGATATAAATAACGGAAGCGTTAAGGTGGTGAGTAGTGATGCCAGTAGGCTGGATGGTTTAAATATTTCATGTGCCGTTATTGATGAGTTCCATGAAGCTAAAGATAGAAAGGTATATGATGTATTGAGGTCATCACAATTACAGAGAACGCAGCCATTGACTATTGTTATAACTACCGCTGGTTTCAATTTGGAAGGGCCATGTTATGATATGTACAAGCTGGCTATTGAAGTATTAAGTGGTGTAAAAAATCTTGACAATTTTGCCGCTTTTATATTTCAATTAGATGAAGAAGATGATTGGACTGATGAGAAAAACTATATAAAGTGTCAGCCTAACCTGGGTATAACGGTGGATGTCAAATCCATGAATGAAGAAAGAGATAAGGCCCTAGTTGACAGTACAGCAAAAACTGGCGTATTAACCAAAACTTTTAATAAATGGGTTGCAAGCAAGACGGAATGGGTCCCAATTGAACTTGTAGCAAAATGTATGAAAAGTCTGAGGCTTGAAGACTTTGAGGGGATGACTGGTGTGATTGGCCTTGACCTTGGTTCTGTGTCTGACTATACGGCTGTTAGCCTTTTGATTCCAAAGGATGGAATTAATTACTTTTTTAACTGGTCTTTTATACCTGAACAAACTTTCATTAATCATCCACAACATTATTACTATGAAAAGTTTGTTGAAGCTGGAGAAATGATACTTACTCCAGGAAACGTTGTGGACTATGATTATATAATTGCCAAGATTGGTGAGATTGGGAAAATAATACACCTGCAGTCAATATTCTCTGACCAGTGGAATGCCACACAGACACTACTTGACCTACAAAACCTAGGATATAATGTTGAACAGTTTAGCCAGGCAATTGGAAGCTTCAACAGTCCAACCAAGAGTCTTGAAGCTCAAATCAGAGGCGGCAAATGTGTTATTAATAAAAGTTCTATGATACTATGGGAGTTCTCACACGTGGCATTGAAAGTTGACCACAATGGTAATACTAAGCCAAATAAAGAAGCATACAAAGAAAAAATAGATAATATAATATCTATGATTGAAGCACTTGGTGGATTTGAAAAGGCCCCATTTATTGTGGATACGGAAATATTTGTTTTTTAGGCTTTTATTTAGGGCCCGCCCTTACCTTACCCCTAGCTTATGCTGGGGGTTTTTATTTAAACAAAAAACCCCTACCTTCACAGGCTGGGGATTTCTTTAGTTGAAATAGCTATTCAAAGTTTCCAACTATTTATTTTATATTATACGTAATTATTAAGACTAGGATTTTCCTAGCTATATATAAATATACAAAAAGTATTTTGAAAAAGCAAAAATGTTTCTTATTTGTTTCAATGCTATTGTAAATAGCTGATATTCAATATAGGTTCTTAATCCTCCAGCTCCACCACCCATATTTAGAATATGCTCTATAACATTTTTAGGGCATATTTTTTTGTTTATATCATCCAGATTGTATATGTTTGTGTTCAGTATTTGTTTCAAAACTTAAAATTGTTTCAAATGAACATCAACTTCTATTGCTCAGAAAGCAGAGCTAATAAAAAAGGACTGGCGGATATTGTAGTAACAATTGGTATTAAGGGTTATAAAAGAATTACGGTACCACTACCAATGAAATATAGCCCACAGCAGTTTACCAAGGAAATGACCACTAATAAAGGTGGAATTGCCAGGGAGTACTGTGAGAAGGTGAGGGCCAGCATCAATAAGCACATTAGTGACATGACTGGCCAGGACATAGACCCTGAAAAATTGAAAGAGTTTATTACCAATGGTTGCAAGGAAAAGACTTATACCCTAGATGATATGTTTACAGGGTTCCTATCTATTCAAAATGCACGTGTTGGCGCTGAGATAAGCCAGGAAATGTATGATAGGTATATTACGGCCAAAAAAAAGTTCTATGATGACTTAAGCCTAACTGGTAATGAGGCTGCAAACACTATAAACTATGACAGGATGGCCACATATAAAGCTGAGCAGTTGAAAAAATATAAGACCAGCACAGTCTCAACATACTTAAATAAAATTAAGGCAGTATTTAAATACGCCTTTAACAACGGTAAACTCACAGTATTTCCGTTTGAGGGCATTGTTTTAAAGAAAGGATATAATAGTGATGATATAAAATACTTAACCCAGAAAGAGATTGATACCATTGAGGACAAAGAGTTTTCCACGGATAGACTTACTAAGGTCAGAGATTGTTTTCTTTTCCAGTGTTATTCAGGACTGGCATACGTGGATATGAAAGGCCTAATTGAAGATGATATAAAGCAGGACCAAGAAACAAAGCTCTATTATATAAAGAAAAATAGACAAAAGACAGGGGTTGAGTTTTTTTCTATATTACTGGGCTCCGCTGTTGAGATAATTACCAAGTATGAGTTTAAATTGCCAGTGCCCACCAATCAAAAAATGAATGCCTACCTTAAGGAAATTGCTGACTTATGTAATATAGACAAGGAGATAACCACCCATATGGGTAGACATACTTATGGCACCTTATTATTATCTAATGGCTTTGGAATTGAAATGGTAGCCAAATGTTTAGGCCATGACCCATCAGATACAAAGATAACAGCCAGGTATGCTAAGATATTTGACACGTCTTTGCTTGAGAAAGGTGAAAAGCTCCAAGCCAAGTTAATGAAAAAGGCTATTGATAGAATAATAAAAGGTTAGTTGAATGGAATAAACGTGCCTTTCTCAAGGTCTATCAAGCGTTTTAGCTCCCAGCTTTTTTCTTTTGGCTTCTTGTCTTTTATATTTTCAGTATGTCTACACCATACTCTTACAAACGGACCAAGAGCATCTTCAAACTTTTCTGGGCCAAAAAATAAAACTCCATCTTTTAAAACATAAGCAAATGCCCATTGTTCATTAAGCATCTTGACTAATTTACATTTTTTAGTCATTAAAAGTTCCTGGGTTTTATTATATTCCTGAGCCGCATTTATAATCCAATAATATTTGTTTTTATATTCTTCTGGAATAGTTGTAGAATATGCGTTCCTATCACCATAGCAATTGCCAGTGGTGATGCTAGTAGCTGTTACCGTATTTTCAAACGTTACTGGTTGGCGGTAATTATCTAATTTAAAATAAGGGTTAATAGTTCCAGCACTAAAAAACGGCTCTTCTGTTGTTTTTACTTCTACATATAATGGAATATTTATTATTGTAGTGGCTTTAATATCAGGCCCATAATCTTCTTCTACTGGAACTTCATATGATGAAAGGAAATTGCCATAAAGACTTCTGGGATTTTCAAAAACATATTTTATTACCTGATTAATTGATTCAATTTCAGCATCAGACTTTTGTTTCATTATATTATCTCTTTCTACCATAATAAGACATTTTTTAAGCATACTCCCAACGGAAGCCATAGGCGGTTTTATATTTACCATTACAACATTTACAAATATTGTTAGGCGCAAACCCATTTTTTCTCTCAACCTCCATTATACTTGGCCAAATGGTAACCAGGGCCCCATCTAGTGAGAGTTGTTTTATAGGCTTGCTTCTTTTTTGACTAGAGCGTTTTATTCCAGAACCCCAGTTTACATTTTGTTTGCGGGTCATCCAATTCAAGTTGCAGGTCCTATTATCAGTTTTATCTTCATTGATGTGGTTCACTTCAGTTTTGTGTTCTGGGTCATTATTTGGAATGAATGCCTGAGCCACCAGACGGTGAACTTTATACATTTTTTTATTTCTATTTTTACAAAGAGTAACAAATAAATAACCATCTTTAT
>Ga0265298_10001291_pt1 | contig 36987 bp, 42 predicted proteins | sample AusTroGonzalo_MG_3_FD_193486 | JGI IMG/M metagenome (GOLD analysis project Ga0265298, IMG submission 193486) | Bovine rumen microbial communities from tropical cattle in Woodstock, Queensland, Australia - Gonzalo_01 | ecosystem: Host-associated > Mammals > Digestive system > Stomach > Rumen ...
AACGCTGTATTCTTGTTACCGTTTTTGCTGCACTCTTGTTACCAATTTTGTTGTACGCTTGTTACTATTTATGCTGTAGCCTCGTTACCGATTTTGTTGTATTTCTCGTTACCGGTTACAGAAGTAAGCATTATATCCCTTTTCGGTAATTATTCTCAGCTCGTATTCTATCCTTTCTCTCAACTTTTCGTCTACACTACCATACTTCTTGCGGGCCCCATCATAAACAGCGTCTCTCAATTCCTGTTTTTGGTTATCTGACACATGGGGCATAGAGAAATCACGGTGTATGCTATACCGCCCAATCTTATCCAGTATCTTTGCCGCATTATCCACCGCCTCAGGGTAATAAGAGAAGAGTTTTCTCATTTCCTTCTCGCTCCTCAAGTACTCCAGATGCGTAAACCGGGGACGGTCTTCATCGGACATCCTCTGCCCAATCTTCCAGGAACAATACGTGTCGTGTGCAACGGCATCATCGCGATTGAGGAAACGGACCGGGTTAGTTGCCACCAGCTTGATCTCCATCTCCCGGCCTAATCTTGCCAGTTTCCGAAGTAGTTCCTTCTCAGTAGTATACAGCTCATCAAGCTCGGCATACAGTTTCATATAGTTGTCATAAACACTGGCAACCATGCTCCGCTCTCGCTTATGAAGGGAGACCTCGAGGTAGAAATCTTCCCTAAATACGGTCTTATACCATTCTGCAGCCTTCTTCGCTTTTCTCATGCCACCTTCCAGCATAGCCTGTGAAACCTCACCCAACATGCCACCGGAAAGGCATATCAAACCGTCATGGTGCTCTTCCAGCAACTTATGGCTAATGCGTGGAACGAAATCACCCGCATCAGTACAGGCAATCGTGCTCAGCTTCATCAGATTGTGGTAGCCAGCCAGATCCTTAGCCAGCAGCTCGATGGTGAACAGCTGCATGTTATTGGCGTCCACTACGTCGTGTGGAATGTGGTTAGTCAGGTTGAAATGGCATCCCACTACGGGTTTTATATCGGGATACTGCTTTGAGCAGGCAAGAAATTCAGGCACACCGCTCAGTATAGACGGGTCAGTTATTGCTATACCGGCCAGTCCAAGCTCTGAGGCCTTCTCAAACAATTCCGGAACCTTTACAATGCTATCGTCCACAGAATAATGCGTGTGAATGTGTAAGTGAGCAAATGCCATGTGTAATTAGATTACTGAGGTTAGTAGTGCTTATAAAGATAAGGAAATTTTTGAACAATGGGTGCTACGATCTATAGGCTAATCTGGGGTATTGTACAATCTCCCCTTTCTTTTTCTTTGCCTTGAGCAACTGTGCTATGCGTAGCGTTTCCGCATCACAACGAGGGCATGTCCCGTGGCAGAATGGGTTCGGGCGTGGGCAAGGGCTCTCATTATACTCCAGTCCATTAAGTTCACAAGTCTCTTTTCTAATCCGCCTGAGCAGATTACACATCTCAATCCCAGATAGTCCACGCATCGTTAATGTCGTCTTTAGTTAAATCTTCAAACGCGCCAGTTTCAGGCTTTATGTTGGCTATGTCGCCCAATTTACTTAATTCGTCTGCCAATTGCTGCTGTTTCTTTTTCAACTCCTCACTATCCGTGTTTTTCAGAACATCTGTTGGGAAAGCAAGTGCTCCCCTTAATTTCTTTTCGTTAAAGTATATTCGCTTATTCTTGGTATATGTAAGCGTCTCATATTTAATATGCAGTAATTCCAGCTCTTCAAACGACTTTAACTGGTCGCCAAAGTCGTTGTACATGTCAATCAAAGGAACACGCGCAAGTATCTCACCCCTATTCTCTTGAGCTACTAAGAACATAAGGTTTTCCTTCACCTGTTGGTTACTCTTGCCTGTATACCGTTCGTATATCTCCGAATTCATGTCCTTGATATCGACATACCAGTAATCAATAGCACCCACGAGTGTTTTTACGTGCTTGAAGGGGACATTGAGCGAGGTCTCTATGGCAAGAGTCCATTCCGACGGACATATCTCCCTGAACCGAAGAATAAATTCGCTTTGTAGCGCAGGCTCTCCGCCGCCAAACGTTACTCCGCCACCCGTTGCCTGGAAGTACATATCGTCCTTTTCGATGGCTTTAAGGAGGGATTCTGGAGTATACCACTCCCCAACGTTGGACGACAGTGCATCCTTATTGATACAGTAGGCACAGTTCAAAGGACACCCGCAGAATCCTACAAGGGCGCGAATCCCGGGCCCGTCCAGATCCCGGGCACAGTCAATCTGAAAAATCTTTGCTTTCATGTTCTATTAAGCCAGGTCTTCCCAAAGTGATAAACGGCAATACTTAACCAGTTTGCAGAATTTTAGTTTTTCTGCATGTAACTGAATCCATGTCGGTAGTGACTTCTCGGTTAGTTCCCGTGAAGACAAGTAAAACTCCAAGGTAATCTGGTATTGACCTGCCGAGTCACTAATGTGAAGGGTGGCGCTGACCTTGTAGTCCTTCAGGCATTTAGCATGAGGTCCTAAAAGACCATTTACCTCCTGCTCAAGATACTCGCTTTCGTCCATTAATATCGGCTGAAAGCAATAAAAACCCTTTAGCTTTCCCGCGTCAATTAAATCTCGTCTTTCCTCTATTTCTGGGAGATAATATTTCAGGGTGGCAATCGATGGAAGCCCTTCTATTAGTCTGGCGTATGTGTCAGACAATTCAACGCTGGCAATATGTGCTTCTGTATCGTCGGCAAACTGAACTTTGATTATCATAATTACTGCCGTTTAAGTTCATCTTTCAGCAATTCCTTCTTGGTCTCATCGTCCAACATAGGCTGAGTCATTCCCAGTTCTACGAGTTTTAGAAACTGTTCATCGTAAGTTTCGCGATATGCACAGTTCCGTGCTTGGCCGTATTCTTTCCAAAGCGTGTCCATTAGATGCTCCATATCATCCTCGGTAGCATTGGGCTGCTCGGACGCTGGCAAGAATCTTATACTATCGCTTATAAGTGTCTTAATGAAAAGATAGAAAGATAAATCTCCATGGAACCGATGTGGAACAGGGCTTTCCTCACGTGCTTTTTCAATGACCGTTTCTAGCCAACTGTCCGGATAAGAGTCTTTAATCAAACGGATGTAGTGATAAGCGGGATTCATTCTGCTGTCCAATGACGCTCTTGCCCCCTTGGGGATAATACAATTGACGTCACCAGTAAAGGGTGCCGAATGCCAAACCAGAGCGCCCGACGGGGTGTCCTTAACAAACTCAAAAACAAAACCTTTTACTTCCATAGTCCTTACTCATTTTTCAATGATTGTTTCCGGCATAAATGTCTATTTAATTATTGTCTGGGGGATGATGGTATTATTCTCTAAGGAGTAGATTCCTCCTTTCTCTAGGTCAAGGTAGAAGCACTCTTGACAGTCCAGTCCGTATATCCGATTCTCGTAATTGAACGCTTCTAAAACCATAGTGTGTCCAAAAACCTGAATAGTAGATTCCATCTGATTGTAGAATTCACTTTGTTCCTGTAGATCAGCCCATATGCAGCTGCCGTATAAGTCGGGGCCACCTCTGTAATATGAGATGGCTGATAAAGACTTAACAAATGCAGGCATTCTAAATGATTGATTCAAGAAACTTGCAGTAATCTGTTCTTCTGGGAAAGAGGGAAGGAAACTCTCAATCCAAAGCCTTCCGACTCCGGCGTGAGTAAACAGATAGCGTTTCCCTGTAACTATTCGCTCAGAGGCGATCTGGAAGTACTTCTCATGTTCCCTAAAGAACGCCTCATTCCTGACCGCATTCTTATGGTCAAGACGCGACCCTTCCAGCTCCGGATAAAGATAGTGCAAGTCATGGTTGCCCCACAGCAGCGTGAACTGCTCCGGGTGACATTCTTTTAAGGCGACAATATCTTTTAGTCCGTCAAAGGCCTCATCGACTGTTACACCGTCTAGGCGGTAGGGATCTAAGTAGTCCCCAAGGAAGATAAACTCCTCCTCAGTGTTATCTTCAATGGCCTTTCTCCAAAAGGAGCGGCCGTGAACGTCGGGTATGATGATAAGTTTGTGCATTTTACTTAGTTTCTTTGATATTGGCTATCTGTTCAGCAAGTTTCAAAACATCTTCACGTCCAACCGCATTTGTCTTATCCAATAGCGTTACCACAATAGCGTACTGGGGATTATCCGCTGGATAAAAACCCGCGAAACTATGCTCTTTCATACGCTGTCCCTCGCGAATCGTTCCAATTCCCGCAATCGGAATTCTGGCATCCTCTCCATATCCGAGTTCGCCAGGAATAGGAAATCCATTTTCGCACAATAATACTGACAGTGAATCGGCAGTGGATTGTGAGAGAATTCGATTCTTCTCTCTCATACCATGGTTTGAAATAAGAGCATAAAAACGAAGAATCTGCTGATGTGACAACCATATACTATGGCCGGAAGCGATTGTAAGCCGCATTAACGTGGGAGTACCATCCGCTCCATATTGTCGGATCCAGTTCTTATCTCCACTTTTATAGCCGAAATAAGAATTGAGGTCACGCGCGTAGTCGTAGTATTTTTCTTTAGTAGAAAGATGCTCATTCGCCAAATAATAGGGTAAGTAATTGTATTCTCGGATAAATGCCTCCTTGACAGTGATAGAGTCTTTGCCAGTTTCTTCCTCATAATCGCGAATAACCTCACTCTTCGGTAAGATATCAACATTAATCCAACCGTGATTGGTCGGGATACTTTGGTCGAACTTTACACTGTGCTTTTCCATCATATGAGCCAATGTGGCGGGATGAAAAACAACACCTGGCATTGTGGCAAAATTATCAGACAAATCAAGAGTATCGATTAGCTCTCCCGACCGCCAGTTTTTGATGACTGAGGAGTGAGCACGTATCTTGCCACAATCTGATTCTGCAATGGAAACGATGGCGCCATTACAATCTGGATTACCGCTCATAAAAACCAGAAGTATACTGTCGGTCTTGCTTTGCAAAAGGGTATCGATGCCACTTGTACAGGCACGCTTGTCTGAATGAAAACCTCCGCAGGATATAGTAAGAATTATAATAAGGAAAAGTGCGAATCTTTTCATGTCTCTATCCATTATTGCTCATCAATACTCTCGTTCAGCACATCCCAGAAGCGCTGCGGTAAGGAAACATTCTCCAAGCCGATGGCCTCATGGAAAAGGGGGGCGATCTCTTGCGGAGTATAGCCTGCTATGCCGCACCCAATCTCCGTCACCAGAAACTTCAGTTCAGGGTGCTCTCTGGCAAAGGCTATAAACTCATCTACATACCAACCCACGGAGTCCACGCTGCCTTCCATAGTAGGGATGGCGTAACTCTGCCCTTGGAGGCCAACTCCTAAGCCCCAAACTGCGCCAAACCGCATATGCGCCATGGCCGCTGCACCGCCTCCATGGTATCCTTGTCTGTTGCTTCCAAACACGAAGACTTCCTGTGGATTTAATGAAACAATGTAGTCGGAAGTAACTCGATTGTTGGAATTCATTGATTCCATGAATTGATCTATTCTTTCTTCCTTCTTCATAATCATAGCGTTAACAATAATCCAGATTCTTCCATCATTGCTTTGTATGCGCCTTGAGCTACTATGTGCCTGGGATTGTCTACAACCCGGCATGAAATGCCAAGATTTTCACTCAGTCGTTTATCAAGGTTCCGCAATTGAGCCGACCCTCCAATAAGATGAATACCGCTCCTGACAATCTTTGCAATCAATTCCGGAGGCGTAAAGTTGAGGACACTTCTTATTTCATTCTCCAGTTCAAGCAAGCTCTCGTTTAAATATGAGGCAATCTCGTAAGATGTCAGCATGATCCTCTTGGGTTTGCCGGTCGTAACATCCGGCCCGATGAGACGGTATCCTTCGTTCGTCCCATCTTGTGAAGCACTGCCAATTTCAATCTTGACGCGTGTGGCAGTTGAAAAGCCGATTCGCGTTCCATGTTCTTCGGCAACGAAAGGAATAAGTAGCTGGGAGAACCTGTTCCCTCCGATACGTGAAGGATAATCTTGTACGATGCATTCATTGGCGACAACGGAAATAACGCTGCCGGATGCACCGATATCCACTAACATGCCGCCGTCTTCATAAAAGTCACGTCCTATCTCAATGGCCGCAGCCAAAGGTTTATGCATCACATAGGCCTCATAGCCAAGCTTTTTTACGACGGATTTGAGCGCATCATTAAGACCCTGTGGAATAACAGAGGGTGTAGCGAAGAGTATTCTCGGATGGGTGTCCATAAATCTGTAAAAGAACGCATGCTTGATTCCAGTTTTCTTAATGAGCTTTGTAAGCAGGAATTCTTCTGCTCCTTCATAATGGGGAGCTTTACCGTAATCAAGTGGATAGACAACCTTAATCCTCGGATTTTCCCACATGGTGGAAACGGCCCTGCTTCCAACCTCGATGAATTGCGCACGCCCATCATCCTTTGGCAAGAGTGCCACAGCGCTGGGCTCGTCAAGGGCCAGTTTGCCATCCTTGTATATCACCATATTGGCCGTACCCAGGTCAATCGCCAAATCGTGTCTAAAGGGTCTCATAACTAATTGTAAAATACATAATTGGCCATATCTCCGTTTGCTGTTCTAATAACTAGTTCGGTCTTTTTTACCTGCCCGTTGTGCTCCCAGCTGAACCATTGGTCGCACACCTCGCCGGTGGGAGCCATCTCTACTTTCTCCAGCAGCCGGGACGTGTCATAGGTCCCTCCGGGCAACTGTGCATAATACTTGTGGTACTGAAGCTTATTGATCTCGGTCCTGATGTGATACAAATCCCCGTCAGGATCGTACTCATACACCTCGCGGATACTTTCCTCCGAAGTGACAGTTCGTTCCTCTATCAGGCGGTTCTCCTCATCGTAATAACGGGTTGTCAAGCCTTTCATGTTCTTACGATCTGTCACGCCTTAATCTTTCTTATCACCCAACAGATGAGGTATACGGTAACCGGCTGGACAAGCAGTATCCATAAATAGTACAATCCTATATTGTAGTATCTCCACCTAAAGCAGTTCCATGCGGCCATGATGAAGTACAGTACGGCAAGGACTTTTACTATGGTCTCAACAATCCGGTTTTCACCCAAGGCCTGTCCTGTTTTTGAAAAGGAAAACTCAGCAAGGAAAAAGACAGCCATTGCCAAAGGAATGAAGCGCATGGTGCGGTGGAACAGACGGACCCATTCCGTATCCAGCATCTGGAAGCTGGCGACGCTGAAGTGGTTGACAACCCTGCAAATTCCCCAGTACACAAATGCCGAGGCAAGAAACATGACAAGCTCCAGCCATCCTTTTTCCTTACCAAATCCCTCCAGGCGCGCTGTCGGAATCATAAAGCCTAAGATGGCAGAGTACAGCCATGTGCAGCGGTGCCCGTAGCCATAGTAGAAACCATGTCCGTGCAAACAGGCCCATAGAATGTACGTGGCCGGAACAAGCAGAAGGAGCAGGGCCTTTACCCAAGTCTTGGGCGCGGGGTACTTCTTCCGTAGGAGGATTCCTATCCAGCAGAAAAGGATGGGGGTGGCAAGACTCAGGAAGGGGCTAATCCAGTACCAGGCGGCGCAGTACTCCTCATATGTCAAATCGTTGGTTGCATAGTGAGCGATAATGCTGCATGACGTAATGATGCAGGCAATCCCTGCCATCACATAGGAAGCGTTCTTGTATGTAGTAGTCATAAGCTTATACTTAAAAACGGCAGGCCCGAGGCTACCTTTCACGCCTCATAACCCCGGGCCTTTAGTGCCGTTATGGTTATTCTTTATACTGTCCTCGGTTAAGGTAATACCATTTCATCACGCGGGACTCAAGGTCGTGACGTGTAGTCTGTCCAAGGAGGTATTTCTCTATCATCAAGGAGCCGATGGGCGCAGCCACCGCTGCCCCGACCCCACCGTTCTCAACATACACAGCAATGGCAATCCTAGGATTGTTCTTTGGAGCGAAACCAATGAAAACACTGTTATACTCCCCATACGGGTTCCTGGCCTTTCCAGGCATGCCACAAACATTCAGTCCATCCACATGTGCGATCCACCCTCTGCCACCTTCTCCCGGTGCGGAGTTCGTCGACAGCCACATTCCCTCGATAATCTTGTGGAAGCGTTCCGGTGCAATTCCAGAGTCAATCAGTGTCAGAGCTCCAATTGGATCCCCTTCTGTATTCACCTCCCTTGTGGTGTGAGGGACGTAGTATAGACCCTGATTAGCAATAATGACGCAGGCGTTGGCTAACTGCAAAGGCGTCACATGCATATCTGCTTCCCCTAAGCCAAGAGGGGGCACCTTAAGGGTTCCCACAGGATAAACCACATCAGTGCAGCGATTTAATCCGGGTTGATACTTCTCAGGCAGTCCGGAATCCGCCCTTGGAGACGACACCATAGCAAGAATCTCCCCATTCGACGGATCAATGGCCACAATGGCCCCCACCTTGTTCTGCATCAAAGAGTCTCCATACTGCTGAAGCTCCTCCAATGTGGTAGAATACACCTCCGGGCACACAACGGGCACCGCCTCCCGGCATCCGAGAAGCGATATTAGTGTAAGTATAAAAACAATTCCTTTCCTCATGTAACAGATAAAGGTCAAATGTTATTAGTATTCATCTCCAGTAGATAGAGACTCCATTACATCGGCTTCAACCAGAGTATAGATATGGCCGAGCATAGACTCATGAAGAGCCGGCTTGAATGAGGTCAATGTCTCAATACCCTGGCGGAGAGCCTGGCCGAAGTGGTCGGCATCTTTGCAGGGGATCCACATACGAATCTTATACGAGTCATCGTACATGGAGAAGAAGAAGTGATGCTTTGGGTATTGAGCCTGCAGGTCCTCACCAGCTAACTGAAGTCCGTACACTTCATAGTTAGTCAAAGTCGGAAGCAGGATTCCGATACAAATCTCATCTTCGTACCTAATTGTCTCAAAATGGTCACCAAAGAGGCAAAACTGGGTATACCCATCCCTTCCGGGACGGATCTCAGAAAAGCCTAGCAGGCTCAACAGCGCCATCGTATTCTGAGTGGCGAAGGGGTGCTTGGGATTCATCGTCATATCAGTATTCAATGAGTCCCATACTCTCTCCCTGCTCCTTGGCATTGTTGCCGTCGAGGATGGTGAGAACAATCCAAACAAAAAGAAGAATTTTTTGCATAAGGCGTGAAAAGTTTAGATGGCTTCGTGGTTTTTCTGCCGCAAATATCGTTGATTCAGAAAGTTTTAGCAAGCCAGAACGGGGTCAATGTATGGACCGTATCGGTTTGCGTACAGACCTTGAAAACAGCCGTATAAACCAGGTTCCGAACGACCGTTTCATACACGGAGAGGCCCGTTCGTACATTTGCCGGGGTTTTGCCCCAGAAGGTATTCCAATGCTAAGAAGAAATCGTTATCTTTGTGGAGCGCCTCATAATGAAACACTTTCTCGTCATATCAAAAGGAACGGAGTATATCCGTATCCCAGCAGACCAGTTGGTTTATATATCGGCTGACGGCAATTATTCCGAGATTGTGACACACGACAACAGAAAACGTATTGTTACTATCCAGATGGGGCAACTCGCCGATATGATAACCAACCAGCTTGGAGAAGCAGGTGATGACTTCGCACGAATTGGTAGAAGCCTGATCATTAATAGGAACTTCCTTCATTCGATAGATTCCGCGAAGCAGCAGATTGTTCTCTCCGACTGTTGTGGTTGTTATTACGAACTGAAGGCCCCGCGTGAGGCACTTGCCGGTTTTAAGGCGTATATAGAAGAAGTAGACAAAAATGAACGAGGTAGATAATTTTAGGGACGATGAGTTCCGCGTGCTTGGGCATCATGATACCAAAAGCCCAGTTCCCGGTGAGCCCACTCGCCGGACCAGACTGGCCGCGAGCATAGTCTCTGCCATCTTAGTGATTGCTCTCGGTGTCCTAGCCATCGTCTTCTGGCCAAAAGAGAAGCCTGTCTCCCCTTCCAACAGGAACTCCGAGAATGCAGAAATCAAACAGCATTCCGAAAGAACTAACGTTGAATCGTCCATCTTTAGCACCGAAACAAATGCCTCTTATACGGAAAGAATAGACACTACAGTCAACGGTCTCTCCGTCTCCATTTACATCCCCCATAATGCAACAGCGGAACTAATGGTCGGCAAGCCGAATATAGCTGATAAAGACATTATTCTCATCGCCCAGGCCGCTGACATACGTGGAGATAATTATAGAATCCTGGGTGCTTTCATACTAAAGGGAGAGCCCCTTTCCTGGGGCAGATCCAGAGAAGGCTACTGTGCTATTATAGATGGCGAGATAACAGTGGGAACGTCTGAAAACTCTCCTCTCTTTGAGAAGGCCACGGAAACGGAAGGCTATTTCTTCCGCCAGTTCCCCATGGTAACCGACGGCACTGTTGCCAAAACCGCCCAGAATAATGAGACCCGCCGGAAAGCCCTTTGCTCCCGTAATGGCCAAGTGTTCATCGCGACTACTGCAGAGCCTGCGTATTTCGACGACTTTGCCCAGGCCCTGGCTGCCCTCGGGGTAGACAACGCCATTTCCCTTGTTGGCAGCAGCACCGCCTTCGGCTGGTACATTAATGCCGCCGGTGAGCATATACAGTTCGGTGAGGATATCCACAAGTACGAGAACGAGAATTATATCCTTTGGAGGCAATAAATATAGGAAAACCCACGAATCTGAATAGTTTATTCAAAATGAAGACTAACGACCAATACATTAGAGAACTCAATGAGGGAAATGCTTCTGTTATTAATTCTCTTAAAAACACTCCATACAAGGATTTATATGTACTAACTGAGACTAAAACAGAGAAAAATTCATATAGAGATGAAGATGGCGATTGGGTGTCCTCAACAAGAACCGTTATTGTTCGAAGAGCGCTCCTCAAAAAGATTCAGGGCTTGTTTTGCTTCGTGAAAGAGTTTTGGTTCGACGATATTGAAGGTTTCTACCTTGGGTTTTGCGCTAAAGTAAAACTAGGAGGGCATTTCAACTTTATTTTCCCTAATGGCCAGTTTTTACTTCCGGCTTGGTATAAAGACATAAGTATTATTGGCAATGGCCTCTTTCGTTGTGCTGACGAATCAGGCATCATAGACATTTACACTCAAGATGGATGTCTGTTAATTAAAGATGCCGAAAGAGTAGAGAATTACAATAATGAATTCGCCATTATTCAGAAGGACGGTCTATACAACTATCTCAATCTTGATGGCTGTTTATTAGCTGAGAAATGGTTTGAAGAGATAAAACCGTTTGGGAAATACTGCGGCTTTATCAAGAATAATTCAAAATGGACAATTATCTCTCATGAGGGGACCGTTAATACTAACTTTAGTTTTGATGACCTTAAGGTTTTAGAATATCATAATTATAATGCATCCCTAATTGCCCTTGTTTTCAACGATAATAAGCAGAATATCTTATTGTTTGCTCACCGACGAGAGGGCTTTGTTATTGAGTTAAGGTTTGCGAAATGGCATGATAGTATCCTTCATTTGTATCATCAGTGGGACTATCTAGTGAAGGATAATGGCTCTTGGTATCTATGTGACCAAGTGGCAGTCGGGCCATCTTATAATCCAAGTTTTGAGGATAGATATACAGCATTGGATGTTGATAACGTCTTTGAGGATACTATTGATGGTGGTTATAGAGTTGTATCCAAGCATGGTCTATTAAACTATGTTCATAACCAGGGGCTATTATTGAAAGATTGGCACAAATCAATAAGTAAAATTGAAGGACAGGATTACTTCTGTGTGCAAAACATTGAAGGACTTTGGAATGTATATAGTCGCTATCCAAACGGCACAATTCTTCCTGAATGGGTTCAAGAACTTAGTATAACCAAGCTTGATGATTTGCATATAATAAGCGTGAAGCCAATCATCGGAAGTTATGCTTTCGGCTCAGATGGCACAAAGAAGTTCAATATCATCTGTAAGAATAATGAATCTCGTTTTGTTTCGGATGAGTGGTTCGATGGAATTGATAACAATCCAAATCTATATACCTCTAAGCAGTTGATAGTTGTCCATAAAGATTCTAAGACTAACATAATTAGCAAAAGTGGAGAATTTGTTTTCCCAGAATGGGTTGACAGGTTTATGGAGACTGATGTAAATGGTCAGTTTGATGGCGCATATGGCGTGTGGAATAACGGTTTGTTTAATTACTATAAGGGAAAATACATTTTCGATTGGCGGTTCCAAAATATTAGTCCAACGAGAAAGAAAGGGTATTATATTGTTACAGAAAACAACAGGCTGGGTGTTTACAAGCTAAAAGAAGGCTTTGTTATTGATTGTAAATATCGAGTAATTCAAGAATTAGATTATGAGTTGTATTTCTGCCAAGATGCGGATGTCTCTCGTATCATTAATAAGAATGGAATAATAGTATCTGAAGACGCTATTACAAATGTAGAAAAGTTTGATGATGGTTATGCCCTTATTTGGCGTCGTGATGGGGATAACCATTATGAGTTTAATTATATTGATTCCGATGGTAGAATCACTTGCAAAAGCTGGCTTAAATCGTGGAGTAGACCATATCGGATTGTGGGCTTTTCAATTGTGCATGGAGAACAGGGGTATAATGTTCTTTCCCCGGAAAGGAGTTTGTTGTTTGATGAGTGGTTTGATTCTATACAAGGCGCTGAGAACAAGTGGACAGTGCGCGCAAATGTTAACGGTGAAGTCAAATACTGGTTCATAAATAATAGAGGAGAACGGCTGAATTTAGAAACATACAAGGATGTTTATCATTTAGAGTATCTTAATGACGGTCTTGATGTAGTAGAAACGGAGCAAGGTTTTAATATTGTCGATGAAAATGGGAACTATACACTCTCAATATGGCAAAAAAATAGAATTGTGAGAGATGATTCTAATCGATTTGCATGTGTAAGCGTAGGGCTGAATTGGAGTAATGACCCATATCTGTATATTAGACGCGATGGACGTTTTGTTGCTTATTATCCATGCGACAGTGAATCTATTCAAAGAAAGACAGTTCGTGAGAATGACGAGTATCATGAGCTTGTTATTTTTGACCTGCATTCATGGGATTTCCTGGGTGGAGTGTATTCCTTAATCTGCAAAGAAGATGGAACGCCTTTATTTAAGCAGGAAAAGCTCTATGGAAGTTTAGAATTCTACGATATCGATAATTCGAATGGAGAGCGAGTACTGCTAAAAGCAGAGAATTCCTCACCCTATCATTACGGGGATCAACACTCATATTCAATTATTGATTTAACCGGGAAGATTGTTTGCAAAGGACCTTATTCAGAGATACTTAACATCAATTCGGACAATAACATCGTTGTTGAACAAGACGGTCATTTGTATAATATCTTAAATGAGCAGTTTAAAGAACTCTGCATCCAACCATTTACAAATATCGGCGTTGAATATAGGTCAAAAGAAAAAGAGCATGAGCAGTATTATGATTACGATGAGGATCAAGTAAAGACATACTCGCGAGATGTTGAAATAACCAAGCGTGATTACCTATTCAAAGATGGCTATTTACAAGTCGAAATAAATGGCCTGTTTAACCAAATTGACACAAGTGGGAAATTAAGATTCACGGTATGGTACGAACGTCTTATGCAGATTAATGGGAGCTATCTGTTCGCGTATAAGAATAACAAATGGATTATTCTAGACGCATCTGGCCAACCAATTTCGGACGAACAATACGATAATATAAAATGTAATAAACGCCCGACGTGGGATGAAGAACTATGGATTTGGTCTTGTATTAGAAATGGTTATTCTAGATTGCTGTTTATTCAAAATCAAGGTGCCATATTATCCAAGGAACTATTTGATAAGACATTTAATTATAACAGAGAAAAAGAGTTCTTCCCCGTAGTTATGAGCGGGAAGAAGGGGCTTGTTAACACTGAAGGTGAGAATGTACTACCTAATGTATATGATGATATTTATATTAGCTATGATAATAAAGATACATTCGTGGTTGTAGAACAGAATAGCCATTATAATATATTCTCCATGAGAACAAAATGCTTTTTGTCTGAGATCTGGGTGAACGAAATAATGAAAGCGGGACAGGGATTGTTTTGGGACGGCTGTTGTGGAGTTCAAACAGAGCGGGGATTCAACTTCATTAAAGAAACTGGAGGCATCCTATCAGAGCGGTATTTTGATAATATTTGGCGCTTTATCAACGGCCATGCCGCCGTCGAGAAGAATGGCAAAAAGAACTTTATTGACCCGAGTGGAAAACTTGTTTCATCAGAGTGGTTTGATCAGGTAGGGCCGTTCGCTTTGGGAAAAGCCGTTGTGTATTTGGATGGCAACGCTAATTTGCTTGATACAAACGGAAATCTAATTAATAAGGATAAAAACAACCCTTTGAAAACGATTAAAATTAAAGACTCAAAGACTGCGATTGTAACATATTTGGACAGTACTAATAATGAGAAAAGCGGTGTGTTAGACATAATTACCGGCGAGTTGTTTGATTCTGAATATGTGATGCAGGTGAAGAATAATAAAACAGATAATGGGCATTCTGGAACAGAATATGAGTTTGTTGAAGAGCCCGAGAAGACAACTGATGATATACAATTAGTGAGGCTTGGCGATAGGTATAATCTGTTTAAGAGTGGGAAGTTGCTATTTGAACAATGGAAGCCGAAAAATGAGCTGATTAGCACGAACGGAGCCTATTTGTTTAAAGATTTAGAAGAAAGGAGATGGCGAATAGTTTATTGAAAGACTTTGAGTCAATAGAAAAGATTATCAAAAAGGTTAATAACATATAATTTTATTGGAATACTTATGAAATTTAGTTCGTACCCCCAATATGATTTGAAGAATGAACTTCTTGAGAGGGATTATTCATCTCATAACAGTCATTATGAAGGATATACTCAACAGGAATTAGACGACATGTACATGGCTGCATTTGAAGGCGACCCTAGCGCACAGTGGAATATTGATTAACGTCAAAATGGCGTAAACTCATTTCGGTGAACGTAAAAAAGTTGTCGTCACTTTAGATAAAGCGAAGCCCTAGTGATGGATGAAATAAAACTATATAGAATTAGCAGAATCCCCTCATTTGAGTATAAATTGGCAATTCCCTCCGGTGTATCTCGGCTACTGAATAAAAGATGCCGAGCAGATATATCATGCCATAATAGTTGGATTACCTGGGAGTACAACGATTTAAAGGAAGAGCCCAATTTTTTAGAGAATATTTCAAACTTCTTCAATTTTTTGAATTTCAGCGAGTATATAACCAAATACTCTTTTGAGAAACTTGATCAGCTTAACCGTTCCGAAATTGCAAGAATCTTTTTTGATAATCTTCGGGGCATATTTTTTCAATGTGATTATATCCCACAATATAATGCTGAACTAGGGCTTTATATTCGGACGAAAGATGATAGTAATACACGTATCGTGAGCCTAACGCAGACAAAAGATTTTTGGTCAAAACAAATTGATGGTTATCAGTATAAATACCAGTGTTCTGGATATCATAATGAACGCATTGAACAAAAACTATCAATTGCTGATGGGCGGGGGCTAATAACATTGTTGAGACTATCTTTGTTGGCGATGATAAATGATTATTCTAAAACTCGATGTTCGAATATCCGCATTATAAATGGTTGGTATGCATATAGAGTAGATCTACTTGATTATTGTAAAGAGCATGGACTAATCTGGTGTGAATAAGTTCATTAGGAGGTCAAACCGGAAGGTTATATGATAACAAAATACGCTATTTCGATGGGACTGCATGTCAACGATTCCGTTTTGTCAGAGATACGATTACCAGTGACTAATCGATATGTGAGCCAGTCGTCATTTCTACAACTAGGGGATGCACAGAGATACACTTCATACTTTTGTATATCTTTGTTCAGATAAAGAGAAATAATACTAACAACAAATATGAGGCATTTCATAATCCTCATAGCTCATGTAATACTTTGCACAAGTGTTTTCGCGCAGAATCTCCACACGCGAATTGACGAGGGCGAAAGGTTGATGGAAATGGCTGAATACGCAGCCGCCAAACAACAGTTTGAATTGGCGGTTTCTGAAACTAATGACGCCTATGAGGAAAAAATGGCTTTGCGCGAGCCCGAAGAGAACGAGAGACTTCAGAACGACCTGCTGGAAGCCAGAATAATGACTGGCGAATATGATAAAGCACTTGAAGCGTTTAATGAGACCATTTCTTTCACCAGTTACAGGGAGGGTATTCGTCGTTATCATCTTGAGTGCCTCTTGCACAGACAAGACCCGATGATAAAACGTTTTGGGCGAGACGCTGTTGAAAAAGTTGTTCTCCAGGCTAGAAATGCGTTTTCGCTTTTGCAAGAGAATAAAATAGCATTCACCCCCGAAGACTATGGTGATTTACGTGTCTTGCTCCTCAATGACATGCTTCATGGGTATTATCTATTAAAGGATTCTTCAAAGGCACAATCCATAATGAATGATTACGCCGAAGAACTTATGAGCATCCCTACTCCTAGCCGAAGCTGGCCTGAATTCTTTTGGTTGTGTCAGGGGATCGGTTTCTATTATAATCTAGAAGGGCTAGAAGCAGCAGAGAGGACATTAACTATCGTTCTCAAGCATATGCGTCATTTTAATCCTTCATTCGTACGATACCCGCTTAATATTCTGTTGTGGATTGCAGAGAAGAAAGAAGATAAGGAAGAGTATGATAGAATCAATGCAGAACTCATAGCCAACTCCATTGCGGATTAAGGCTAAATATCAGTCTATCTTTAGGGAAAGATATGCTCTTCACTTTTGTTGCGTTAAATACAAAAAGAAGAGTAGTGTCTTATCGAAATGTGCCGACAAAGCACGTCTTTTTCCCCACCTTCACGCCGGGGGTGGGTTTTTCTTGTTTGTCATGGTTTTGATTCCGTACAGGATAACGTACACGGTAGTTTTCAAGAGAGACACTTTCACAATAATGTTCTTTTGAGGGTCTTTTCGAGAAATTCATAAAAATGTTATCAAGAATTATTTACATGCTCATAGCTGTAGTTTATTTGTTAATAATTTGGAAATATTAAAGAGTTAGAGTATATTTGCTTACCGCATAGAAAAACTAAATTAATTCTGTTATGAAAAAGTTCTTATTACTCACTTCGACAATTGCACTCTTTGTTGTTGGAGCATTAGTCCTGTCTTCTTGGGCTTCTGAATCTAAGGCAGATGCTCATTCGCATTCCCATGAGGGCTACACATGTGACATGTGCGATGCTCATCCCCATTCCCAGTACACTTGTGATAGATGCAATGGCTATGGCCGTGATCCATATAGTAAATGTCGAGCCTGTAACGGTCAAGGAACCGTTAAAGTATGTGAGCGCTGTGACAATTGTAAAGGTCGTGGCACTTATGAGGATCAGTATGGCAAGCAAGTCAAATGCTTTGTTTGCAGTGGTAGAGGAGAGATATATCAGACTATTAATTGCAGTGCCTGCCGCGCCACTGGTTATAATATATGTTCGAAGTGCGGAGGAACAGGAACAGTACGTAAAAACTAATAATATAAAGAGAGATTATTTAAGGGTCGCATCGCGGCCCTTTTATTTGCGGAGATAGGAAGAAAGAAAAAAAACAGGCCATTAGAGCCGGCAGTAAGCATACGAAGAAGTACGTGTTTTGACTTAGTGAGACTGCAACTGGCATGAGTGATATGCCAGTTGCGGTCTTTTTGTGTAGGTTTGATTCTGGTTTGACTTACCGGTTGTTGGTAGCGACCCAGTTGCCAGGGAGAAGATCGTCGTAGTCCTTGCGACCCAGTTCGTATTCGGGAAGCCGGCGAAGGACATCTTCGAGCCACGCCCTCTCGTTGACGCCGTGTGCCTTGCAGGTGGCACGCAGGGAGTAGACCACGGCGGCTCTCTGGGCGGCATCGTCGTCGCCGCAGAACAGGTAGTTTTTGCGACCGATCGCCAAAGGCCTGATGCTGTTTTCAACCATGCTGTCATCTATCTTGTAGCGACCGTCGGTGACGTAGAGCGACAACTTCTTTAGGATCTTGTAAGTATAGGAGATGGCTTCCTCCATCTGTGACTTCGGCGGGCACTTGAGCAGGTTTACCTCCATCCAGGTCTCGAACTTCTTGATTTCCGGATAAGACTCTTCTTTCCGTAAGGCTTTCCTGCGCTCGTAGTCCAGCCTGCCGTCCGCTGCATCCAGGGCATCCGCTTTTGCTTCCACATCGTAGAGTTGCCTGATATAGAAAAGCGCGTCGTTCGCCAGTTTGGCGTTTTCGTCGCGGGCCTCGAAGAACTTGCGCCTGGCATGCGCCCAACAGCCCAGTATTTTCTTGCCCTCCATTCCCTCGAAGTGTTCGTATACGGTGTAGCCGTCGCTCTGGATGGCGCCCCTGAAGTCCTTCAGCAGACCCATGGCCACGCGCGTGCTGCGCGAGCCGTGTTCGTAGAAGAAGAACCGGTCGCCCGCCATCACGTCCACGACGCTCCACACGTATCCTTTAACCGCACGATGCTTCTCGTCGTCAATCATCGGCAGTGTGCTTTCATCGACCTGAACATAGTCGCAAGCCAGGACATGTGCCCTCAGCAGATCGTATATGGGCCTGACCTCCCCACCACCGCCTTGAACCAGTCGTTGATGGTCGAGGCGCAGATGCCGACTCCGAGTTCCTTGTAGGTCTCGATTACCCGGTAGAACGGGAGGTGGTAGTCGTATTTGCTGATGATTATGTCCGCCAGGAGGGAGGCGTCGGCCATGCATTTGTGAAGCGGTGCTGGTGGAAGGGCCGCTATCCTGAAGGCCTTCCTGTCCGGGTCCGCCACCTGCAGGCTGCTCTTGAGGACGTACTTGTGGCGGACGATCCTGCGGATGTACATCTGGCAGGAACCCGCACCAGGCTGTCCGTTACCTCGGGAGCCATCTCCGTATAGTCTTCCGCATTCTCGAGTTCGGGATACAGATGCTCCTCCTTCACTTCCAGACGGCTCGTGCCGATGGCCTTGCGGACTTTGCGCTCGTGGGCGGCGACCTGGATGACCTTGTCCTGCTCGTCGATCATGAAGGCCCTTACCATCTGCTGGAGTTCAGAGTTATCGACCAGAACGATGGTATTGATGTGTACTGGCTGACACTGCAACTGCCCGAACCCTACGAGCGCATTGAGTCTTTGACCGTGCTGTCACCATTGACCTTCGATCTGGTTGATTTCAAAGCTAGAACTATACGGTTCTTACTCGATTTCAATGACGTAGTGAAAATTGTTGACCGTTGCAAGTCATACATTGATGAAAAGCCCGAGAAACCAGCGAACTGATAGGAAGCATTTCCTATAGCTAGTTCCGCAACGACTAAACGCAGTGCGAGCCTTTGCACGGAGCTCGGCACTGCGTTTTGTCGTAACCGCCGAGGATCGTATATGGAGGCGGTGGTGCTAACAATCAGCCTTGCGTATTCAGTATTTCGATCGCTTTATTTACATCCTCCGCAGTTATTCCAACATGCGGATCTGTTTCGATGTAATGGGGACGCTGCTCTGGATAGAAATCCAAAATATCATCAATTATTACGTAAGGACAATCTGTCGCCTTGTTCTGTTCCTGCCAGTTTCTGATTTCGGCCCCACGTCCTACAGGAAGGTGTCCCTTCAGAATCTCATCATAATCCTTGTCGTCGAAGTTCGGGACATAATCCGGCGTTACACCAAGGAGTTTCCCCGGAAGCTTTCTTTTACGCCACAGTCTTCTCATCTTTCTCTCTCCTTCCCATTTCCAGTTGGACGTGATGACAATTCCCACATCCGGTACGGCAGTAATTATTTGGGAAAGATTCGCTACGGCCTCCGGGTCAAAGACGGGCCCAAAGCCATCTTCCGCAGGAAGACCACGTGCAACACAATGCCGTTGCCAAGCCGAAGTGTTCAGCACTCCGTCGAAATCTAAGAATATTATCTTCATACTCTGTTAATTATTTATTCGTGGAGATGATAGCACATTGTCAATAAGACCATAAGCGCGAGCTTCTTCAGAAGACATCCAATAATTCCTGTCTGCATCCCGGAATATCTTGTCATAGGCCTGGCCGGAGTGCTTTGCAAGGATATGATACAACTCTTCCCGCAACTTCTCAATCTCCTTCGCTTCAATCAGGATATCGCTTGTCTGTCCAGATACGCCACCGAGAGGCTGATGGATCATAACCCGGGAATGAGGAAGAGCAGCTCGCTTCCCCTTCTCGCCTGCGCACAGGAGAATGGCGCCCATAGAGGCGGCCATGCCCGTGCATATTGTTGAGACAGGAGGAGCTATGAGCTGCATTGTGTCATAAATTCCCAACCCGGCCGAAACAGAGCCACCCGGAGTATTCAAGTAGATTGTGATTCCCGCTTTATCATCAATGGATGCCAGGTAAAGGAGTTGGGCTTGAACGATGTTCGATACTTCATCATCTATCGGCTCCCCCAAGAAGATGATACGGTCCATCATCAATCGGGAAAAGACATCCATGCCCAGCACGTTTAGCTTACGCTCCTCAATAATGGTGGGGTTGATTGATGATACAGTGGTGTTGGCAAACTTGTCAAGCGCCAACGGGCTAATATGGCTGTTTGCTTGAGCAAACTTGGTAAAGTCGCTGTTGTTCATATTATGGTCAGTTTTCATGAATGATTTTTGTCACGTGTTTCTTATTGGATGGTTCTATCTTCTCTTCGCAGTTTCTTATCACGAATCCAATCTTATTATGCTTTTCATTTTGCGAGCCTTCCTCCTCACAGAACCGCTCTATTTCGGCTTTTGTGGGAGTCCGTCCTTCGAGAGCCTCAAAAATATCCTTTCTGCGGGCAATATTCTCAATCTGGCCGCCGGAGAAAGAGTAACGTCCAGCCAAGTATTCTCTAAGCTTTTCATCGAGATTTGGAATCATAGCGCCCCATATCCTTGCTCGGGTTTTCTGACCCGGTGAGTGGACCTCAAGCTTGAAGAGGAATCGCCGGATGAAGGCCTTATCAATATTATCCATCAAATTGGTCGTGGCGAAGAAGAAACCCTCAAAAGCCTCCATCTCTTGCAGGATAATCGTCTGGATAATGTCTTCACCCCTAGAGACTGAACTCCCATCTCCCACGCCTCTCCTCATCATGAGACCGTCCGCCTCGTTGAACAACAAGATGGGGGCGGTCGGGCAGATAGCTGTCATGTACCGGAAGTTTCGGAATACAGCCCGCACATTCTTTTCAGTTTCACCCCATAAAGAACCGTAGATTTTTGAGACATCTATGTTGAAAATATCTCTTTGACTACGGCGAGCAAGCTGCTTAATCAACTCGGTCTTACCCACGCCGGGACCACCGTGAAGCATTACAGAAATACCCGTGTTCCGTCCCTTCTGTCTTAACCTCTTCGTCACTTCTAGGAACCTCTCCTCTGACACAATCTTCATGAGAGTATCCACCGTATTTTGATCCTGTGGCTCATAGTAAAGCTCCTTCTCGCTTATTTCCTCGTACTTTATTACCTCCGCCTGCTGCGACAAAGAGCTGTATCTAACCAGTTCCCTATGTCCGTAGAAGAGAGCCTTACATACTTTATATGAAAGGATAATCCGGTTATCTGGGCGTTCATCATCTTTCCCGACCTCTTGTGGATAAACCAGTGCCAGCCCCTTCTGGACCAAGGAGTCGAACACCTCATACTCATCGGAGCTATCATCATAATCAAATGGAACGACACCCTTCCATGCAAAGTATCCGGCAAGGAACAACAAGCCTTTCTGCTCGTCATGGGTTAACGAAGGGAACAACTGCTTATAACCCTTTGCCAACTGTGCATCGGGGTTCCTCTCGGCAAAATTCTCTAAACGTGAGGGGCCAAAGGAGAAATAGCCTTCCTTGATGTATTCCATTGCCATCTTTTGCAGGTCTGAGATGATAAGATTCTCAGTCTCTACAGATTTCGTTTCCACCAAGACTGTTTCACCATCTTCTACTTGTCCTTCATAATAGTTATCTATCTGAGATTGGATGACTTTCAGTTGACGATCGCTATGATACACAAGGAAGCCCTTCTCCTCTAAGGCTTTCAAGTTCTGTTCAACCTCGCTCTTACTCATACCGACGTGGGGTGCGATTGATTCGACCTCATAATAGTTACCGTTATTCTCATACACCCATGCAAGGAGTAAGAATTCCAACTTGGGAATCCGTGATCGGTCAAGAATGTGACTGAGCAGGTAATGGTATCCGGGTTCACGGATGTTTCTCAACCGTCCGTTCTCTCGGGCATATACCCATCGTAATTGGATGGACAAATCCTGATCCACGATTCCTTCCATGGCTTTGTAATTGTCTGAATTGTTCATGATTATGTTATGTTTTTTATTGATAATTAGCTGTTTTGTTATAATCAACCAGGTTAGATAGTCCTCGTAATGTGATGGATTTGGGTATGGCAATCAGCACACACACATTGAAGCTTTGTCTTGGTGTCAAGATACTCGTACCCAATACAGCGATAGTTCCGGTGGTGCACATTCAAAGATCTCCTGCTACCGCATACCTCACAGGTATGATTGTTTATACACTTAGTGAAGTTGGAGATAATGAACCAATAACGCGTATGCATGAACTCCTCCTTGTATTTCATACGGTGGCATGCCGCTGCAAAGGCCTGCTTATCGATTCCTTTGGCGTCTTGTTGGAGCTCACGAATATCCCAGTTATTGTCTCTTTGTCTAACAAGGTATTTCTTCTTGAAAGCTGTCGTGGGGTCGCTCTTCATGAAGGACGATTCCCCTGGGGTTGATATCTGTTTCATGCCCCATAACAACAGCTAACTTCCGGAAATGTTAAGTCTCCGTGGTTATTATTCTACATCAAAACTGAGGTAAGGCTCACATCATTACCATCGGGTGCTTTCGGGCCATGGTTTTCACGATGGTTTTCTTAGCTTCTTTCAAGTGCTTGGAAGCAGTCTGCCTTGTTATTCCCATCCGCTCTGCAATCTCACTGATGGTTGCATCCTCTAGAGAAGCAACGCGCACGATATCCAGGAGATTCTCGGGAAGAGCCTCCATTGCTTCCCGGATGTGATGTACCGTTTCTATCCCATAATAGTTCTCTGATGGAATTCTAGAGAGTTTCTCCACCGATATGCAACTCTCTCCCCTGCTGTAGCGTTTAAGCGCATTGATGATTGCGTTTTTGGAGATTTCATTGATCTCTTTCCTGGTTAGAGTTTTCTTCTTTTTGAAAGCTTCGTAAACCCTGATCAGTGCTTCCTGCACCAGGTCTTTCATTTCGAGGCACCTGGGATGCCGAAATTTGACAGAGATTCTTTCGGCAATCCTCCGGATATCTCTATCCTGGTAGCCTCTGAAGCACTGTTGTTTGTTCATTTTTGTTTTAATTATTTTGTTATTAATTAGTTAAGCCACAGTACTGTGGCTTGCGAAGGACTAATCAGACACCGGTCTAGGATATACAAGTACGCCCGGCCGATAGGGGCCGGGCGAACAAAGTGTTGCTTGGATATCGTAGAACTGTGTCTAGTCCTAAATTGTAATTATAGTTTTAGTGTTTCTGGTTGTAATTTGTTGTATTTTATGTATTATTCTATTGACTTTTAAACGTTTGTGTTTCCCTAAGCGTCTTCATTTTTTATAGACAAAAGCGCCCGGCCATATGGTCGGGCGGACGCAAGAGCAACTTCATGCTGGATTCCTCCTTCTATAGACGCCGATTTCGATTCTGTTCCCTTCCTTTAGGCTTTTGCTCTGACCATGTTTCGGTGAGTCGTTTCATCTTCCTTGCCAATTCGGCCGGTTCCTGAATGTTGAAGAAGAAATTAGAGATCTCCTTCACCAAGGGGTCCTTTGACTGATAATAGTCATCTTTCTCGGCAGATATCTGGTGCCGTTGGTTAGGCGAGTCGTTCATCTCATACAACACAGAATAATGCCAATCCGTATAATTCGTTTTTACGCCGTATTGATTGATCGTGACGTTTTCTTCAGGCGTAACGTCAAAATCAACGACACGTGCCTTCTCTTTCCCCATTACTTTGTCAAACACAGCCTGAAGCCCTGTCTTGATCGACGTATATATGGGCAACAACATTTTTTCCAAGCGGCGAAACTTGTCAATGTTGTTAGTAATTTCTGCAAGTTCCTTTCTCTTCGTGGAAAGTTCTTCCGTGGTTTGTTGCACCTCGGAATCCAGCCGTTTAATTTCTTCCTCCTTTCGCGCTCTGACAACTTCCATTGATGTCTGTTTGTCATATTCTCCCTTGGGTACCAACCCGGTAGCAGGCCTTGCCCCATATTTTGCCATAGCCTTTCCATATTGCTGCCAAAGTGATTTAATGCTCTCTCTCGAGAATAACTGCTTGGCATTCAGGGTATACCAGTATATGGGCTTCCCATTCTCGTCCTTCATTTCCTGTTTACGATACATTTTGACCCTTTTCCAAAGAGGGATTATGTACAGATGCATATGTGGCGTATACTCGTCCAGATGGATGTAGGCTCCCACTATTCTGAACGCGCCATACTTCTGGCAAGCAAAGAGGTATGTATCCACAAAGAGCTGATAGGTTTTACTGTTTTTCGCAAGCTGTTTACCCTTGATGATTTTCCCCTCTGCATCCAGCATATTGTCTTCGGCAAGAAGTTTCATAGTCAAATCATGCGACAACTGGAAAATGATACCTTCGGCCACCACACTTTCTTTTGTAATTATCTTTTTATTTCCAGCTTCCTTGTTGTTGACATCATTCCTATCTTGTCTTATTTTCACACCATAGTTTTTTATTTTTTCGAGGATTCTTTCCTTAAGTGAAGTGGTAAATTTCTTGCCATTAATAATGGGTTTTCCGTCTTTATCCAACCCATGAATAAACAGGTTTTGCCCACGTCTCTCTGGGTCAATATTCTTATTATCGGACGATATCCGCTCCTGGTTTTCTCTTTCCAGTCCATCAATATCGTTGATTTTTACCCTAATGCAGTTGGCGCATGCAACATCTAATTGCGGTAGTTTTCTATAAAGAATTTTTTTGTCCATTGTCTTTTGGTTTTTATTCTAGGGGTCTGGGGTGCCCCCGGCCGGAATTGAATAATTTGGGAGGCGGAGCCTGGGACCCGGATTATACAATGAGGATTTCGTCCAGTGCTTTCACAAAGCATTGGCCCGTGAACTAATTGTTTTGGCGAGCGAAAGCCGCAAAAGAATTAGTGTATCGGGATTAAACTAAATCTTGCCACGTCGGTAAACCACCGACTAAGGCGGTTTAGTGACAGCGACAGTCCGGTGGCCTGTCGCAACGTTCCGACGGGGATTGCAAGATTTAGATTGGCACGCGGCAGGGCCGCGTTCCTCTTTGGTGGGGGAGTCAACTAGCCTCGCCGGTCCATAGTATGGACTCATACGGACATCCGCCCGCAGCCGGTGGCTGCTCGGTCTTGTGACCGACCAGGGCGACGATGGGAGGATGACATCGGCATGGCAGGTTGACTGGGAGAGGGGTTTGTTTTGCTTAGCGCAATTCAGAATGATATTTATGAGACATATGATGGATACTATAGATATAATGTCAATAATATCTATCATGTCCATAATAAATATAATAGCCGTCATGTGTATGACAGCTATTATATTTATGCTATGTATCATTCGTATGATATAGATCATATCCATATTATTTATCATGATCATTCTGATTTAGACGGCGTTACCGTCGGCTTCCAATCGAAAGCCTCGTCCCCGCCAATTTCGAGGATGCGTTTCCGGGTCTTATCGGGAAGTGAGTCGCATTTATAAAAGGCATCTCCTTCTATAGTCGTTACCGAATCCGGAATGCGGATATCGTTGAGTTTTTTACAGTAACTGAAAGCACCAAAAGAGATCTTGGTCAGCCCTTTCGGAAGCGTCACGCTTTCGAGATTATCACAACTACGACATACCCCCAAAGGGATTTCCTTCATTCCTGCCGGAAACACAAGACTGCGAATAGACGAATACTGGAACGCCTCGTGATCAATTTGGGTCACCGTGTTTGGGATAATCACCTCACACAGAGACGATCTAAAAGGCTGAATCATCCATGACCTTATCGTTGTCACACCTTTTTCTATCTGAAGGGTACATGGTGACTCTGATTGGTTGCTGTCGCCTGTGGAGATAAATACCGTGTCACCTACGAGGATGGCATAATTGGACAAACCAAGGGCCGCCATCACGTCCTTGAGATTGGACGCCTTAGCCCTTATTGATGGAAGATAAGGTTTGATCATATCAAAGCACTGACCGTCGGACAAATACTCGTTAAGTATCACCGTAATGAAGAGTTCCTTGATCGCCGCAAGGCTTAGTTTGAGTTTGTCTGCCACATATGACAGAATCGCGAGTACAAGATTTTTTGAAATGTCCATAATTAATAATATATAAATGGTTATAAATGAATAAGTTCAGCTATTTCATCAAAGAGAGATATAAGTTCCGGGCACCACATCCGGACATAGGTATCCGGCCAACATATGGTGCAGCGCGCAAAGCACTGATTGTCACTGGATTGGGATGCCTTCCGGAAGTGTTTGATCCGGACAGGAGAATACTCTACGCCATGCTCTTTCAGGAACGGCACCTCTTCTTCTGCATTATCCAGAGGGGTTCCCCGCCGGATAATATCAGCATCTACGTTATTCCAGAATAGTTTTGTGGGCACGGCGCATGATGCCAGTCCGATGCCAGTGATATAGGCTGATCTGCGCTCCTGCTGTTCGAGACCCATCGGCACATACACGGCATCAAGACAACCCTTTTCAGCCATTAAACGAACCGGGAGATTATCCGCGTAGCGGGCCGGAAAATCCAAAAGAGCAATGTCATACTGTCGAGAATCCTTTTCCTTGGCGAGGCTGTCCACAAACTGCTTGACGTTGCTCGGCGTGTATTCTCCAATAGCCAGTCCACGCTCTTCGATATCGTAATACATTGATGGCGTCGGCATGGGATGACGCTGAGCATAGTTGTATAGAGGACTGCCGGGTGTAGTCAATTCCGCCAGGTCAAGCTTGCGGAACGGATTATGTCGGTAATTCGGCGTCTCCATGTCGATGACTTTCACCTTCTTCTGCTTGGCATAAGCAAAGTAGGATGCGGCCATGATAGTATGGGTGGTCTTTCCAACGCCACCCTTGTCGTTAAAAAAAGAAATATACTTCATCGTTAATACATTTTAAGATTGTTATTCAAAATGTAATAATCCAGTGCTCTGTCTACAAGCTGGGATTCGGTTAAGGCTTCTTGATTATGAATCAGTAATATGGCTTGGACCTGCTGGAGTTTGGCTTTCGTAGACCGAGTGAGGTAAGTTACCTTATTGCTCTTTTCAGCCTCTTGGGCGCTATTTTCAACGTGTTGTTTCGGCGGACGGCCACGTTTTTTCGTTGCCGGACTGGCTGCCACAGATTCTTTTCCAGGCTTAAGCAAGTTCTCATCCGCCGGTTTGGTGTTGTTCTTCGCTGCTATCTCTATGTCATCGAATACGTTACTCATTCAATATCAATTAGTTTTATTTGGTCTAACATTGATTCTATTTCAGGTCGTGGTAATGGTTTAGGTTTTGGCGGCACTTTAGGTTTCTTTATCGGGGGGCGGGGCAGACGGCCCTCCCGGAGGGCCGTGGAGTGCTGACACTGTACGTCCAAATCATCGCTGCGGAGATGTTCGTACTCCATCAGACGTGCTTTTAGCTGCCGTTGGGCTCGGGTTTCCCTACGCCACTTCCAGTGCGGAGGAAACTCATGGGCCCTTACCGTGAGATAGACATATCTCACCGCCGGGATAGCCAATAATACCAAGAGAATAATGATGACGTATTTCATATCGCTTTTAGTACCATTACAGATTGATTATCTGATCTCCAGTCAGATTATTTAGCAGTTTCCGATGCGACAACATCAAGGTGCAAATTATCGGTGCAAATCGGTGCAAATTGGTGCAAAAACTACATTCGCTTCCCGGCAGGAGCAGGTGCAAATAATGGGTCGGTATATATTTATATATATACCGCCCTTTTTGCACCGCTCAGCTGGCGGTGCAAAATAGACTAGCCGGGGGGAATATCATCGTCTGATATCTGCCCACTCTGACCAGCCAATCTGTATAGACCGGCCTCGTTCACCTCCAAGAGTTTGCCGAGCTGGAGGTGAATGTAGTTTTTGGCGGTACGTTCGCTACACGTTGCCTTCTGTATTCCTCCAGGGAACCTTATTTCCTGGACCAATTCGTTGTGCTTCATCTCCTGATTTGCACGGAGTGCCCGCTCAATGGCAGTTCTTGATTTTTGGAGCTGTCTCTTATTACTATCGTTACCAATTTGGTTCTCCGAGGTGGCATGCACCTCTTCCAGGTATCCTTTGGTATAATCATATCGCATTGTGAACGGCTTAAACAGTTCATCTCGGCATTTAGAATCCTCGACTCGAACCGTATTTGACATTTTGTCCATGGCTAATGAGAGACCAAGATCAGCGGCCTCATCAGCACGAACGCCAAGGTGCCCCTTAGCATTGGCGTTGAGCAGTGATTGATGGTTGGTGATTATGACGGCGGCATGATAGTCTATGGCGACCTGTCTATATCGCCTTATTAGTGCATCGGCCTCTCGGTAATCGTTGATATCAGCACAGATATCACGGATTGAATCTATGATTATTACATCTGGTTGGAATCCGCGGATTGCCTCGTCCAGTACTTGTTTTTTGTGCTCCAAATCCCCAGGAACCTCGATAAGAGGCAAATATATAAACCGATCATTGTCAATACGACCGTTAACCATTTTAAGTAGGCCCGGGTGGCGTTTCATCCGTGATTTTTTTGCCTGTTCTGTATCCGTATACAGGACCTTTAGAGGCTTCGACGCAGAGAAAGACAGAGTCCTATCTATATACTCTCCTCCATTATACGCTGCTGCAGCCAGACTCAAACAGAATCTCGATTTATGTGAACCCTTGAATGCGCTAATCTGGTATATATTCCCCCTATATATTAGATCAACACCATCTCTTGACAATAATGCCGGTTCCAGTGGTTCCTTCACCTCTTCGTTGACGTCGATAGTATATCCACGCCACGTATTGATATCCTTAAGGGCGTCTAACGCCATGAAGCGTTTATTAATTTCGTCCGTAACATTTGCCTTCGGACTGTCCCGCAGACATTTCTGCATCTGCCGTAAGAATTCTTGTTTCTTACGCGCAACATAATCTTCAACGAATCTCTGGGTTACTTCCTGGACAGAGATGCTATAGTTATGTTCTTGGCAGATTCCGGCCAAGGATAGGAAAATCTCGTTATTAACTTCATCATCCGTCGCAGCTTTACTAATTTGGGTGGTGGCAATTAGTTGTTCCTTTATACGGCGAAGTTTTTGTGTCCGGTGCTCCGAATTAACGTCCTGAGTGATTGATGAATAAACGCTCAGGATGTTTACATCTTCACCGGAACAATGAATTGCGGAAGCTGCACGGTAAATCTCCGAATACAAATGATCATCGATGCATTCAGCCTTCACCCGGTTAATGATATATTGACGCTGCTCTGAGCTACCACACAGCATGTAGCCGAGGAGCATGATGGTAATATTCATAATCACTATTGTTATTTTAATTATCGTTTTCATCATCTTAGGCAACAGTGTAATAGCAACGAGTTATATCAGAACCAAAGTACACAATGCGGTTGTCCGCCTTGCGGATATGGCTTTTAATAGCACCGGCTGCGGTGTAACGGTTGAGCGTCCGGCGGTCAATGCCGAGGATGGAGCAGGTCTCCGGAATGGTGTAAAGCTCATTTGGGTCAACTACTGGTTTCTTCATTTGTATTAGTTTTCTTATTAATCATTTTTACATTTCAGAGCGCCGTTATGTTAGAATGGCGCGTTCTCTTGTTATCTTGCGGCAAAGATGAGCATAATTTCTCGATATTCCAAACATTATGTTGGGTATTATCAAAAAATTTTGGAGAGTCGTTGAACTACTAACTTATTCAAGGACGAAAAATGTTTGATTTTCGCCGAAATTTCATATCTTTGTAAAAAATACACATAGAAATGAATTCTTTCACCGCCGAACAGGTCAAACAAATGGTCGCTGCCGACCTCAAGAAACGTCAATTAACCCAGATTGACATCGCCGAGAAAATCGGTGTTACCCGGCAAACCGTTGCCGGAATCCTCGCCTCAAATGAGTATTTCTCCGACAAACAGGCCGTCCTATTCAGTCTTGCCTACGGATACAATCGGTCGTTTTTGACCTCGGGAGAAGGGACATTGATAGCCCAAGAGTCAGAATATGGCAAAGACAAGCTCATTGAAAGCCAGACAAAGCTTATTGACATCCTGCACCGCGCCTGGGAGATATCCAGTGCCGTAATCGATGCTGTTGTCCAAGATGGAAGTGATGGCTGTTCGGATTTAATAAAGAAAGAACGTACATTATCCAGTTATGTCCGTATGATTGAGGGTATAGAGAACTTAATGACTAATCCAGAATTAATGGATGGGGCACTCAAGGTGTTTAACCCACTATGTGAAGAAGTCTACCTTCGATTAGTAGAACACCACGGGATATTACCAGAACCACCCAAGGAGTATTAATGACAAGAAACAGAGAAGCGTTGCCAGGATATATAATCTTGACAACGCTTCTCAATTAAATATTGAACAAAAGAGAATTCTACATCTGGCTGAAACAGTAGTCAATTAGCTGTCTATTTGCCTTATCTATCTTAGAATAATCCGTCATCTTAATATAATGAAGAATAACCTTCTTCTCTGGCTGATGGCCTAGGGCTTCCGAAACGGTACTTTGATCAATCCCGATGGCAACATGAGCCAATGTCGCCCACGTATGACGTGCCCAGTACATAGTCACTTCTGGAAGACCATTATTTGCCGCAATTTCTTTGAGGACGGAATCAACCTTAGCCGTCCAGTTATGCGTATTGGAGTAAGTGTCCAATATGTTAAGCAGGTACTTCTCGCCTCTGTATCGATCAATTATAGACGCGGCCTCAGGCTCAACCTTAACGCTCATCTCTTTTCCGGTTTTGGCGCGCCTATAAGTTATGCGGCCATCGCTGATGCACGTAAGATGCAAGAGGTCCTCGGTATTGATTCCAATCAGAAGGAAGGACAATAAAAAGAAATCCAGATACTTCTGTTGCCAAGGTTCGACTTTGGCATTAATTAATGAGCGAAACTGGTCAATTGTTAACGCACGTTTAGGAGATTCTCCTGCAGGAATAACGAACTCTTCAAAGGGATTCTCTACTATTATCTTGTGCTTTTTGGCATCCTTGATTACCGCACGGATGTTTCGGAAATCCAGACTTCGGGTAGATGGATTGTTCCCCCTTGCTATGAGTAGGTCATCAAACTCCTCAAGCCAATTCAAATCAATATTCTCTACTGATATCCTATCAGCATTGGGTATAACACACCTAATTTTCTTAGCGGTAGCACGGTAAATCTCCTTCGTTCTTGCCGACTTCCTGCGTTCAGCAAAAGAGTCATATAATGCCATAAAGCGCGGAGAAGGAGATCCTTCTTTTCCAAGCCTTTTTACAATGTCATCTTTGACTTCTGTTACAGTTTTATTTGCATATAATCCCTTGGAGCGGCATTCAAAAGCGATGGTCATAGCATTAGAAAGGGTGTTCTGAAGTTGCGTATTTATACGCCCACGTTCAGGTAATCCGACTACTTTTCCATTCTTCCAGTTGCTTATCCCAACTTTAATACCCATGGGAATGTATGCTGTAGAACTGTCCTTGGTGATTGCAAGTTTTACAGGGTATTCAGCCGTTTCTTTTGTTTGTCCGTTAGGCGTGTGACGAGTGTCAAGATAAAGGTTGATTGAGATTGCCATTCTGTGTCCTCCTGAATGGCTTCTTTGAACATTATTTACCCGTAAATTTGCGGGTTATTTGCGGGTAAAATTGGAAAATGATTGTAATAATAGCACTTTTTAATGCTCATTCCTGACCCCAAAATGCTCAAAAGAAGCCTTTTTTTTGAGCCTAAAGACTCTAAAAAAGACTTCTTTTAGAAACTAAATCGATTGACTATCAATCGTTTGCTTAAGCGGAGAGACCGAGATTCGAACTCGGGATACCCTTTTGGAGTATACACGCTTTCCAGGCGTGCCTCTTAAGCCACTCGAGCATCTCTCCAAAGGCTTGTCCAAAAATTGGGACTGCAAATATAAGAACTTTTTCAGAATTCACAAAATTTTTTACAAGCCTCAGTGAGCGGGACGAATTCGTAGCCGCGGCGCTTCAGGGTGCGGACGAGCTCGGGAAGGCGGGCGTAGAACTTGTCGGTGCGGGCGTCTTCGGTGCCCAAATGGATGAGCATGATGTAGCCGTTCAGGCCGGACTCCTTTTCAACGGAAAGGACCTTGTCCATGATGAACTTGCTGCTGTAGTAGTTCTTCATGTCGGGCGTGGTGTAGTCGCCGTTGGTATAGGTGCCGTTGGTGTAATTGACCAGCGTCAGGCCCATGGAACGGGCCCAGGAAGCGATGGCGGCGTTGTAATACTCGTAAGGCGGCATAAAGAGGGGGGCCGATGCCGGCGTGATGCCGAAGGGCGCCATGACCTCGTAGCTTTTGCGGATATCGGCCTCGAACTCATCGCGGGTGACCAGGAGGGAATCCCGTTTTCCCCAAGGGGCGTACAGCAGATGTCCGTAGCTGTGGCTGCCCACGTAGTGGCCATCGGCCAGTAAATCCTTCACCACCGAAGGATATTTCTCGTAAAACTCTCCCGTGAAGAAGAAGGCTCCCTTGATGCCGAAGCGCCTGAGAGTGGCGCGGATGGCGGCGGCGCCATCGGCCTTGTCGGCGGCCGTAAAGACCAGCGAAATGCGCTTCCGGGAAGGGTCGGTGCGTACGATGCCACCCTGGAACATCACGTTGCGGCTGGCCTGCCTGCGGCCCTCCAACTGATAGGCCGACAGCGGGAAGGTGAGGCTGGCCGTGCCGTCCATGGTGGGCTCGTTGGTGGAGTAGTCGTGGGTGGAATCGTGGTACACCATGCGTCCGGGCTGGAACTGCTCATAGTTGTTGCCGCCTTCCGTGCTGATGCCCAGCAGGGAGTTGAAGATGGTGTCGTACACCGGGCCGTCCACCAGGCCGCCGGTGGTGTTGCCCAGTTTGTAATTGATGATGAAAGAATGGGGCTGGAGCGGATAGTTTCCGCCCTTGGGAAGCTCCACAATCATGCTTACGCCCCAGGGATTGCAGCCGAAGAGCCAGTCCCGCAGCGCACCTTCCATTTCCTCGTAGGTGCGGTCTCCGGTGAGCTGCCGGTACAGGATGCACTGGGACAGCATGGCGGTGGCGAGGTTGTTGGAGCACCAGATGTTGGGGATGCCGTAGAGGAAAGGCGAGCCCTGGGCGCGGTCCTGTACGCGGGCAATGCCGCTGCGGAGGTTGCGCACGAACTCTTCCTTGCCTTCGGCCGCCAACTGTACATGGCCCATGTTCATGAAGGGATACCACTGGTAGTGGCGGGCGCTGTCGGCCCCCATCCAGGGCGTGACAGGCTCCTGACGGCCGTATTCCACGGCCTCCATAAGATACTGGCGGTCTCCGGTGAGGCGATACATCTCCACTCCGGCCAGTTCCATGTCGTCCACCCAGTTGGTTTCCTCATAGATGTACGGGCTCACGATGGAGGCCGTCTGGTGGAAGCCCGGGAAGTCCTTGCCGGTCTGCCAGGCATCGGCCGCCTTGGCCTTGATGCGGGCGGCCAGTTCCGGATAGAAGGGCTCCAGCACGCGGCTGCCGATGGAGAAAGAGGAAGCGTATTTACCTACGATGGAGGCCTTACCCGTGGTCTTGTTCACCCCGCCGTGACGGCCTTGCTGCTGGGGTTCGCCGGTGCAGTAATAGACCGGACGGGCGCCGCCCTTGCCCCAGCCGTAGTCCGCCTGGTCTTCCGGCGGACGGCGCATGCCTACGTGGTCGCGGTCATCGGCCAGCTGGTTGTAGTACTCCCCCGGTTCGGGGTTCATGCGGTCCAGCCAGTCCAGGCCCCAGCGGATCTCGTCCACGATGTCCGGGATGCCGTTGGCACCGGGCGTACCGTCGGTCTGGTAGGCGTCTCCAAAGGCCCCGGGGTTGGACTCATAAGCGTAAGCCATCTGATAGATGGCATTGGCCGTGGTGGTGGTATATTGCAGGCAGTCGGAGGCGTCGTGCCAGCCGCCGCGCACATCCAGATGCTGGCCGCTTTTGGTGGGATGGTAAATGATGATGGCATCCTCCTGGTGGCAGTTCTCGCGGAGGAAGGGATTCCAGCCGCAGCGCTGCTGACGCATGTAATTGAGGACAAAATCGGCCGCCCCTTCATATACCTGAGGGCCGATGGGGAAGGTCTCCGAAGTGCCGTCCCCGGCCACAATACGGTATGCCCCGGGCGTCTGGAAGGCGCTGAAATCCAGGCGCGCCGTCGCGGCCATCTGCCCCAGCGGGCCCGTGGGGCGGGCATCGGCCCGGAAAACCTCCTTGCCGGTGTATGCGTCTATCAGCGTGAACTGGGCGGGCGCCTGAGAACCCATATAAACCGCCACTTTGGTGGCCTCGGGCAGGTAGCCCAGTTGATTGATCCGGACCCAACCTTCGGCCCGGGAAAGGAGGGCCACCAGCAGGGCGGCCACCGTCAGCAGCATGCGTTTCATATTTGTCTATTCAGTTTTCATGGCAGGATAGCCATCCCAATCGGCAGTAAACTTGAAGCCGTTGGAGAGTTCAAAATCGGCCTTTACCTTATAGCGGTTCTTTTCGGGCTGTTCCACTTTCAGGGTGCCTTTGACCAGGGAGATGTCGCTCACATCCGTGACCCAGTCGGCCGAACGGAGGGAACAGCCGGGCTCCGAGCCGCCAAAGAGGGTATAACCGTCTTCGTTGTTATTCAGATATACAGCCACCATGGTCTCCCCCACTACGCCGGAGAAGTCGATGGTTTTTCCAAAGTCGCCGCACAGCATCCAAAGCCAGAAATGTTCCTGGTTGTCGGAGTCCACCTGGTGGGTCAGTTCCAGCTCAATGGCCTGCGGGGTGGATTCGCCCATGAGAAAGTTGTAGCCGCTGGCTATGTCTACGCCGTAGCGCCTGTCCCTTTTGGTGAACCAGCCGGCATAGACCGTGATGCCGGATTTACCCGATACATTGCCGCAGCGGGCCAGGATCTGGGTGTAGCCGGGCGACTTGGCCAGGAGCTTTCCATTCTCGAATTCGGCCACCTCGGGGTTGCTGTTGGCCACGGTCAGAAGATCCAGGTTGGTGGCGGAAGAGGGATAGCATTCCACCTGTATTTCCTGGGTTTCCCCCACGAAGAGCTTGACCACTTCGGGGGTTACCACAATTCTGTCTACGGGGATCTCCTTTTTCTGGCATCCGGCCAGGAGCAGGAGAAGGGCTCCTCCGTATAATAAGTAACGTTTTATCATACCTTTTGATACACTACTTAAGCTTTTCCAGCAGAGCCTCGACCTGCTGGTAATCGGAGAACTCTACGCGGTTTTCCTGGAGATAGGCCTCAATATCGGCCTTCTTGGCGGGGAAGAGTTTGGCGAGCGTCTTTTTGGAGGGAACGTAGACGCGACCTTTCTTATAAAGGTAGGGCGTTTCCCTGACCTCGTATTTGACGTTGGAGAAACGGAACGTGGCACCATTGTCGGTCGAGGCCCCCACCGTGCGGATGCTGGAGGTGGCCGATGACGTGCCGTAAGCACCCACCTTCCTGTCGTCGAAGACCAGGCGCTTGTCTACGCACAGCAGGACATCGTCGTAATCCCCCACCACGCCCAGATACATGTTCTGGGTATGCAGGAAGAGGACGCCGGAGATGGATACGCTCTCTACCTGGGAAGGATCGGCCAGCACTTTCTCCGACTCGTCGGTGTCGATGTAGCGGAGCGTGTTGTCCACGGTGCAGATGTTGAACGACCCGCGGGAAAAACCGCCGTCTTTGTATAAGAGGTTGCCGGGGCCGAAGGCGGGCATCACGTACTTGACGCTGTCCGGCAGCGAGGCTTCGAATTCGGCCTGGGCAGACTGGGCCCCTGCGCTTAGCGCCAGCAGGCAGAAGGCGCAAAGGGATAGGATAACCTGTTTCATAAGCTTTTTGAAAAGGGGGAGGGTTCAAAAACCGAGCCCTCCCCCATTATCCATTCAGAATGATCGATTACCAACCAGGATTCTGCTTGATCTCGTATCCCTTGTCTGCGTACTGGTTCATAACGTCAGTGCAGATAGGCTCCAGATAGTTGCGGACATCCACGTTGCGGGCGTCACGGTCAACAATCTTCTGGGGACGGAGGAAGCCGCGCATCACGGACACGTCGCTCACCTTGTCACTCCAGAACTGGGCGTCACCAAGCTTGAGGGTACCGTCGGCGTTGGTGCCTTCGAGAGGATAAACAGCCACGATGTCGAAGTTGCCCTTGGTCAGGAGGTTGTAACCTACGTTGGCCTTGGTCTTCTTCAGGTTGGTCTGCTGGGCCTGACGGTTGCCAGGGAGGTCGGCGGCCTGCTCGGCGGTGAGGGTAGCGGCGAGGTCGAGTTCAACCCAACCACCTACACCCAGATCCGGGTTGTTGGCGATGAGCATGAGCTCAAGCTGACCCCAACGGCGGATATCCTGAGGACGGAACTGCTCGAGGAAGAATTCCATACGACGCTCGCGGCGGATTTCCCAAAGAAGCGGGGAGACAGCGCCAGCGGTCTTGTAACCCAGGGTGGTCTTGATGGGATCACCGGTACGGGCGGGATCGTCAGGAATAGCGGAAAGCATCAGAGGGGCGGTCTTCTTAACACCCTTGGCGATGGCGGTCTCGTCCAGAGGACGCTGACGGATGGCGTTGATGGACTTGTC
>Ga0265298_10001292_pt1 | contig 36979 bp, 28 predicted proteins | sample AusTroGonzalo_MG_3_FD_193486 | JGI IMG/M metagenome (GOLD analysis project Ga0265298, IMG submission 193486) | Bovine rumen microbial communities from tropical cattle in Woodstock, Queensland, Australia - Gonzalo_01 | ecosystem: Host-associated > Mammals > Digestive system > Stomach > Rumen ...
TTTCCCGGGCGGGTAATCAAGATTGCGGTAAATGCGGGACTTGGTTGCCCCAATCGTGACGGCACATTGGGCCGCGACGGATGCATCTACTGCAACAACCTGTCATTCAATCCATCGTACGCTGCAAATGATTTGTCCGGCGGCATTACCGCTCAGTTGGAGAAAGGCGTTAAGTTCAACAGCCGTAAGGGTGAATGCTACGGGTATCTGGCATATTTCCAATCATATACCAATACTTACGGACCTACCGGGCGGTTGATTGAGCTCTATGAGGAGGCGTTGAGGTTTCCAGGAGTAAAGGGGTTGGTCATTGCCACACGTCCGGATTGCATCAAACCGGATCTGACCGATTGGTTTGAACTGAGGTTTGGACGCCTTGCACCAGCCGGTCATCCGCATCTGCTTGTTGAGATTGGCATTGAAAAGGGGTCGTTTAAGAATGCGTCAAAATAATGCGGCGGGCAACCTCATCGGGATGGTCCACCAGCAACTGACCGTGATTCATACCCTTGAACACCTCGACATGGGCCGATGGGTACAACTTAAGAAGATGCTCCGCCTGCGGCTTGGCCACGAAATTCTCTTTTGTGCCGTACCAGAAATGGATATCGGCCCCGAATAATGCTTTAAGTTTATTGGTGTAGACTGATTTGTAACCGTCAAGGACCGATCTCCGTCCACCAAACGGGAAGACCTTGCGGCACTCATCAAGCAGCACGTCAAAGTAGTGTGAGTGGAATACAAAACGCCAGAACCCGGTCCAGTGATAGCAGGTCCAAACGTTGATGCTCTGGTAATAGCGCAGCGGTCCCTCCAGCCAACGCGGTAGCGGCAAAAGCGGTGCCGCATCCAGGATTGCGTGATCAATAGTGACCTCGTTGCGCTCAAGCACACGTGACAGTATCTTTCCGCCCAGCGACAGGCCATAAACGCAATCCGCATGACCTCCACACTGCGTACGTATAAAATCAATAACTCGTCCGGCTTGCCCGTCAACAGAATCAAACCGCGTCAATCGGCCCAGAGTGAAGCCGTCCACCTGGAAAGCGTAAATCCGGAACTGATCCTTGAGCAAATCAATGAGCGGAAAGAATATCTGGTACGATACCCCCAGACCCGGCAGCAGCAAAAGAATAGGCTTGCCCCCGGTCCCGGCTACGTACCAGCCATCATCTGTAAATGATTCCTGTTCCATTTCTTAACTGTTTGAAATGAGGTCCTTGACTTTAGGCTGGTATTTGCGGGAAACCGGCAGCTGGGTATCGCCCACTGAAACTGTGTCCGGAGATTCCGGTTTTGCGTACTTGCCGTTTACCAGAAAAGCCCGATGAATACGGATAAATCCGGGACCCAGCAACGCCTCCCACTGGGAGATGCCGGTGCGGTTGTTCAGTGAACGGCCATCGGTAGAATGGATAATCACCTCTGTATCACATGATTCCACATACAGAATCTCACTGGGAAGAAGCGTGACCTTCTTGCGCATGGAGCAGAACGTGACGGGAGTCTCAATCTCAGGGTGCTTTACAGTGAGCCATCGGTCTATAAGAGATCCGCCTATGGCCAGGATTGACACCAATATGGTTATGAAGAACGGATTGACCATTATGGACGGAAGCCGGGGCTGATAATGAGGAAAGTACGAGCCACTATGTCCGAATGGAATGCCATGACGAATGTCCTCAATGAGTATGTTCGTACCAATTATAAGCAGATACTCAAGCACCAGGATTGCCAGTACGATATATATCACGCCCTGAATTCCCTCGCTGCGTTTCTTGAAAGAAACCTTTGGGAGCAGATACTTGGCGCCCAGCGCACCGGGAAGGAACATCGTGCCCATAAGCAGTGACTCCTGGAAAGTGTAGCCGGCACTGGAAACCACCAGCGCAGCTATCAACACTGACAGCATCCAATAGAGTATGGTAACAAGGGTTCTCATATCATCCACGAAGATATGAAAACACTCCATATTATCACAGCAAAACACCGGTCAATCGCCCGATATTTGGGATTTGGGGCCGAAACGTGGGATTTGACATCGGTCCCCAAACCGACAATTGGGATTTGTAAGGCAAAACATGGGGAGCCCTTGGAGATAGGCCGCTAACTTTGCATCAAACCTTTAACAACAAACGCTATGCAACAAATCATCGCACAACAACCGGGAGGCGTTCTTGCTATCCTTACCATTCTGCTGGTGCTGATATTCCTCAGCGCCTGGAAAGCTCCCCGTTGGGTCCGCCCCATCGGCTCTATCGCATTAGGATCCTGTGTTCTGTTCCTTCTTTTTGACACTATGATTGTATTGTCCGATATCTGGAAAGCAGGTGACATTAGCATTTCCGTATTGGGTGGAGGATTAAAACTTATGACCTTTACTTTAATTTACGGATTTATCATCTATTTTATATCACACATTATCAGTTTCATCCAGAAACCGGGCCATTAATCAACCTTTAAACAGACAAGCGCTATGAATACTTTAATCAGCCTTAGCATTAATCCGTATGCCTCAAACATGAGGTATTTGGTATATCACACGACTACATTCACAGCCATAACATCCATATTGCTGTTGATTGCCGTCTGCTTTATTGCCTGGAAGTATCCCGCCAAGCTGCACTCACTGGGAAGCATAATAATGGTGTTCGGATTCCTCTGTTTCTTTGTCGCTATGATCCGGGTATTCGATGAGTTCCAGAAGGGCCATTATACTGATTTTTATGATTTGCTATATCAACAGTTTGAGAGTGGTCAGCCCATTACCAGAGAAGATCTTAACTCTATTGATAGCATCTGGAGATACATAACTTCACCCCTTGCCAGTGCCTTCGCGGTATTATTCTGGAGCACTTTCAACTACCTGATATCCCGCATCCTCTACATCATCCGCACCCCGCGCATCTGAAGAGAAGGGAGCCAAAGGGGCCAAATAAAACAGTCCCCTTTGGCTCCCTCCCTGCAAAAACAACTATCTTTACGCAGTAAAATCCTATTTCTGAGAGTATTATGAAACTAGAATTGTCCTTTTCGGCCGCCCTGTTATCGGCCTTGCTGGTTTGCTCCTGTAAGAGCCACAGCGCTCAAACCGATGATTTTGACGGAATCATCATTGAAGCGCCCTTGCTTAATGAAACCCCGACAGACAAACCTGTATTTTCTGACTACATAGAGTCTATTGACACCATCAGACTTGATGATTCTGTTCTGGAAAGCTACATAGGCTACAGCATGAATATTAAATGTGCCAGCGATTATATTTTCATTCAATATAATAGCGGAGTGTATCTGTTTGATTACCAAGGAAAGTATGTAAGGAGAATCAACAAAATAGGCCGTGGACACGGAGAATATCTGTCCATGAAGTGTTATGATATACAGGAAGAGCGGAAGATTGTCAGTATATATGATCTGCAGACAGCAAGCATCTATGAATACTCATTCAACGGCGCTTTTGTAAAGAAAATCCCTATAAGTCAATATATATGTAGTTTTGCTGCGTTATCCAACGGGCATTATCTTTTATTCAACTATGAGGATGTCGCCATTAAAGGACTGTTTGAGATTGACAATGATGGGAATGTCATAAGAACATTGTTTGAAATACCAGCTTACTTCAAACACGTCTATCACGAAGAGCCATTTCTTATTCACCTGAATAATGATGTAATCAGTTGTCGTGGATTAGAGGATAGCAATATCATTTATCACTTTGAGAATGATTCGCTCCGTCCCGCATTCAAGATCAATACGGATATTGTGATGCCACGTGAGGTAATGGAAATGAGCAAACTATGGGATAATATGGATAGAGAATACTCAAAGATTCTATTCTGCGAGACAGAGAGATTCATGAGCGTTACTCTTTTCAATATGGACGTATGGGTTACGGTCTTCTATGACAATAAGAAAAACCATCTTTACAGGTTACACATGTCTGAATATCTCAAAGACAATTCTTTAAACGACCTGTTCCCTTATGCACATCACACCTACAATGGCAGATTGGCCGATGTAATTGATTATGAAGATATTGAGAAAGATGAAACGCTCAGGAAAAAGTTCCCTGACATGACCATGGAATCCAATCCTGTTTTAGTCATCTACAATATTAAGTAAAACGATGCTGTGAAAATGTGGAATTGGGGACAGTCCCCTTTTCCACATTTTCAGAGTCGGGACTTGAAGTCTGTGTAGCTGAAGGATTTGATGAGAGTATAGTCCGATCCCTGCTTGAGGTAGATTGCGGGCAGGGGCATGCCGTTGAAGGTGTTGTTCTTGACCATGGAATAGATGGCCATATCCTCGAATATGAGGGTCTGGCCCTCTTTTAATGGAGCATCAAAGCTGTACTCCCCTATTATATCGCCCGATAAGCACGTGGGACCACCCAGACGGTAGGTGTATTTCTTTTCCAGGGGCTGGCCGCTGTCTCTGAGCGGGGGCCGATACGGCATCTCAAGCACATCGGGCATGTGGCAGGCGGCCGATGTATCCAGGATGGCGATATCCATTGCGCCTGCGTGGTGTTGAACCTCAAGCACCTGGGTGTGCAGATAACCGGCGTTTAGGGCAATTGCCTCACCGGGCTCCAGATAGACCATAAGGCCGTAACCTTTAGACATACGCTCTATGCACCGCTCCAGACGCGGTATATCGTAATCAGCGCGAGTAATGTGGTGTCCGCCGCCAAAGTTTACCCATTTCATCTGCGGCAACCACTCACGGAACTGCTCCTCAAAGCCGTTCAGCGTGGTCTCCAGATCATCGGAGTTCTGCTCACAGAGAGTATGAAAATGCAGACCGTCAAGCAGTTCCAGGAGTGCGGGGTTCTGCCCCATTCCATCGCGGAATTCATCAAGCGTTACGCCCAGGCGGCTACCTTTGGCGCAAGGGTCATAGATGGCATGCTCTGCCGGTTGGGTGGATATCTGCGGATTGATGCGCAAGCCCACCTGTAAACCTGCCTTTTTGGCGCGGGCACCAAACAGCACAAGCTGACGTATGGAATTGAAAACAATATGATCGCAGATGCTCAGAATCTCAGGCATATCCTCCTCACGGAACGCAGGAGAGAAAACGTGGTTCTCACGGCCCGGCATCTCCTCGTGGCACAGGCGGGCCTCAAAGAGCCCGCTTGCTGTTGCTCCACAGAGATATTTGGATATTAACGGATAGACGGCATAGCAACTGAACGCCTTCTGAGCCAGCAGGATGCGGCAGCCGGTACGCTCCATCACCCCGTTCAGTATCTTAAGGTTAGCCTCAAGACGGTCACGGTCTATGACGTAGCACGGTGTCTGCAAATCAGTCGCTTTCATCGGTCTATTTAGTCAACCATTACGGGGTTCTCATCAACAACCCAAGGCAGACCCCACTTGTTAAGGGCCTCCATGTATGGATCCGGATCAAACTCCTCAACGTTGAACACTCCGGCACCCTTCCACTGGCCGGTCATAACCATCATGGTACCGATCATGGCAGGAACACCTGTGGTGTAAGAGATGGCCTGTGAGCCCAGCTCCTTGTAGCACTCCTGATGGTCGCATACGTTGTATATCTTGATGGCGCGCTTCTTACCGTCCTTGATACCGGTATAGATGCAGCCTATATTGGTCTTGCCTACTGTGCGCGGGCCCAGTGATGCGGGATCAGGCAGAAGAGCCTTGAGGAACTGTATGGGAACTATCTCCTTACCCTCAAACATAACAGGATCGGTACGCAGCATGCCTACGTTCTCAAGACACTTCATATGAGTAAGGTAGCTCTGACCGAATGTCATGAAGAAACGGATGCGCTTTACGCCGGGAATGTTCTTGGCAAGAGACTCAATCTCCTCATGATGAAGCAGATACATATCCTTCATGCCTACCTGCTCAAAGTTGTACTCACGCTTTATCTCCATGGGCTTGGTCTCAACCCAATGACCGTTCTCCCAGTATGAGCCGTTGGCCGATACCTCACGCAGGTTGATCTCGGGGTTGAAGTTGGTGGCAAAGGGATAACCGTGGTCACCGCCGTTGCAGTCCAGGATATCTATGGTGTGAATCTCATCAAAATAATGCTTGAGTGCATATGCTGAGAAGACGCTGGTTACACCCGGGTCAAAGCCTGTACCCAGGATTGCGGTGATACCTGCATCCTTGTATCTCTTCTGGTAAGCCCACTGCCATGAGTAGTCAAAATAGGCGGTGAAACCAAGCTCTTTGCAACGTTTCTCATAGATCTTGCGCCACTCGGGGTCCTCAGTATCCTCAGGCTCATAGTTGGCTGAGTCTACGTAGTGTACGCCGCAGGCAAGGCAGGCGTCCATGATGGTGAGGTCCTGATACGGCAGAGCCAGGTTGAGTACTACATCGGGCTTGACGCTCTTGATAAGAGCTATCAGATCATCCACGCTGTCAGCGTTAACCTTGGCTGTGGTTATCTTGGAACGGCTTTTACCCTGAGCCTCAATTTTCTTCTTAAGGTCATCACACTTGCTAACCGTACGGCTGGCAATGCAAATCTCATCAAACACTGCGTCATTCTGGGCGCATTTCTGAATCGCTACCTGGGCTACACCACCGCAGCCTATTACCAAAACCTTTCCCATATTATCTGATACTTAAAAGTAATTCTCTTATTATTTTGCAGGCGGCGGCTGTTGATGCTCCGGTCTGGTCGTAGGGCGGGCAGAGCTCGTTTACGTCCAAGCCTACTATGTTGCAGCCGTTGCAGACTGTGTATATCGCTTCTATAAGTTGCATGAATGTTACACCACCGTACTCAGGGGTGCCTGTGCCGGGAAATACCGATGGATCCATCACATCCAGGTCAATAGTGAAATAGACCGGTTTGTCCCCCAGCCCACGGACTGTATCGGCAAGACCGTCAAAGTTGAAAGGATGCAGGTCTGTATGACCTTCACGTGACCAACGCCACTCGGCGCGCTCGCCTGAGCGGATGCCGAACTGGTGTATGCGGCCGTCACCCGTCATGTCATGGCAGCGGCGCAGCACGCAGGCGTGTGACAGTTTAACATCCAGATAGTCGTCACGCAGGTCTGTGTGGGCATCAAAGTGTATGATATGTACATCGGGGTATTTGCTGAACACCTCACGGAAGGCACCCAGTGTTACCAGATGCTCTCCTCCTATCATGAAGGGTATCTTGCCGTCCTTAAGGATGGTGGCGGCACGCTCTGAAATCTGGGCAAGAGCCTTATCGGCACTGCCTATGCAGAGTTCTATGTCACCGCTGTCAAATACGCTGATATCCTCAAGGTCGCGGTCCAGCCAGGGGCTGTAGGTCTCCAGACCGAATGACTCGCTGCGTATGGCATGGGGTGCAAAACGAGTGCCGGGACGGAATGATGTGGTAGAGTCAAACGGTGCGCCAAATAGCACTATGCGGGCATCATTGTAATCGGCATCACAGCCAATGAATGTCTCAACGTTGGGTTTCAGCATTTCCTAGTCATATATGCGCTCCACATCGGCCAGCATGCGCTCCACATATGCTGGGAGTGCAAAACAGCCTTTATGGAGGTTGGTTGTGTAATAATCAGTCTTGATTCCAAGCTGGTTCCAGGCCTCGGCATCCAGGTCTATAACCGGACGGAACTTCTTGGATGCGAATCCGAACAGCCAGTAGCCCGACGGGTACGTAGGTATGTGTGCCTGATACACGCGGCTTATGGGGAAACTGTTCACGATACGCTTATGGGCTTTCTGAGTCTCGATTCGGTCCTCCTCATAGAAGGGACTCTGATGCTGATTTACCATGATTCCATCGGCCTTTAGAGCCTTGTAGCAGCTGCCGTAGAACTCACGGGTAAGCAGACTCTCACCAGGTCCGTAGAAACCGGCCGAGTCAACTATTATAAGGTCATACTCATTCTCAATGTGGCGAATAAAACGCAGGGCGTTCTCAGTGTAGATGGTCACGCGCGGATCATCAAGTGACTCGGCCATCTCGGGGAAATACTCACGGCAGGCCTGAACCACGCCCTCATTTATCTCAATCAGGTCAATTGTCTTGACCGTCTTGTACTTGAGCAGCTCGCGTACCACGCCACCGTCACCTGATCCGAATACCAGTATCCTCTCAATGGCGGGATTCACGGCCATAGGCACGTGTGACAGCATCTCATCATATATAAACTCATCACGCTGGGTGAAAATGATGTAACCGTCAACGGCCAGGAAACGGCCAAACTCAGGCGACTCGAATATATCAACACGACCCAAGTCATTCTCGGCAGTGTAAAGGTGCTTGTCAACCTTTACGGAGAACTTTACGTTTGGAGTATGAAGCTCAGTAAACCAGAATTCCATTGTCAGTCAGAATCAATATGTTGTACTTTCCCTAATCACATTCAGACGCTCAACCTTCTCATCCTCGGGGCCGGTGAGCTGGCAGCCCTTCTCCTTTGCATAAAGAATATAATCAATGATTTCCTGCGTGATACGCTCACCAGGAGCCAGGATAGGAATTCCGGGAGGATAGCACATCACGAACTCCGTACAGATACGTCCGTTGGTCTCACGTATGGGAATCATCTCCTCCTTGGGAGCATAGAAAGCCTCCTGCGGGGTCATAACCACCGACGGGTTGATATACTCATGGTCAAACAGACCGGTGCGGTCCTTACTGTATCGGCGCTTCACGTCAACCAGCGCGCTAACCAAACGCTCCACCTCACGCATACGGTCACCTATCGATATGTAAGCCAGCACGTTACCCATATCACCCAACTCCAGCTGGATGTCATACTCGTCACGCAGCAGGTCATACACCTCAATGCCGGCCAGGCCGATATCCAGTGTGTAGACAGTCAGTTTTGTGGGGTCAAAGTCATATACGCTGTCACCGTTTATCAGCTCCTTGCCGTAAGCGTAATATCCGCCTATCTTGTTGATCTCTGTGCGGGCATAATCGGCAATACGCATAACCTCGGCGAACAGCTCCTTGCCGCGCAGGGCCAGATTACGGCGTGATATGTCAAGACTTGAGATAAGCAGATATGATGCGCTCGTGGTCTGGGTGAGGTTGATCACCTGTCGAACATAACCGGCGCTCACATTAGGTCCTGTAAGCAGGAACGAGCTCTGAGTCAGGCTTCCGCCCGATTTGTGCATTGAGACCGATGACATATCGGCCCCGGCCTCCATGGCGGTCACAGGCATGTTCTCACCAAAGTAGAAGTGTGTTCCGTGAGCCTCGTCCACCAGCACCATCATGCCGTGCTCATGGGCCAGTTCCACAATCTTCTTAAGGTTGGAGCAGATACCGTAGTAAGTGGGGTTGTTCACCAGGATTGCCTTTGCCTCGGGGTTCTCCTCAATGGCACGCTCCACCTGTGATATCTTCATGCCCAAAGCTATACCCAGGCGGTTGTCGGTATCGGGATTTACATAGATGGGAGTTGCACCGTTCACAACCAGTGCGTTGATGACGCTGCGGTGCACGTTACGCGGCAGGATTATCTTCTCACCGCTCTTGCATGCGGTCAGCACCATAGTCTGTACGGCCGATGTGGTACCGCCCACCATAAGGAATGCATGTGCGGCTCCGAATGCCTCGGCGGCCAGTTCCTCGGCCTCTTTGATTACTGAAATGGGATGACACAGATTGTCCAGGGGTTTCATTGAGTTCACATCCAACTCAACGCACTGCTTACCAAGCAGTGATACGAGTTCAGGGTTTCCCCTACCTCTTTTGTGACCAGGTACATCGAATGGTACCACTCTGTTCCTGCGGAACTCCTGAAGGGCTTCATAAACGGGAGCTTTTCGCTGATCCATCTACTTCAAAAACGTTTTAAAAGTTCAACCATCCAGCCTTTTTCCCGCCCTATCCTAAAGGGGACAAAAAAAAGACATAAACAATAAAACCTCTCTTGTTTACGTCTCAGGTACGTAGGCAGCAATGCCTTTGTACTTTCAAATCAGAGTCTATATAGTAAACAAATACTTTTACTACTCTTCTTATTGACCGTTTTCCAAGTCGGGCGGTTATAAAGTAACCAACTTAAAAATAGGGGTACGTTTCCGTACACAATGTGCGTTATGCGCACAACTCAATAATAGGAAAACTCTGATTCAATCCATTCTGCTTTCCTGACCGCAAAGTTACTTCTTTTTTATTACCTCCCAACCTTTTTTATTAAAAATGCATTATCTTTGCACCGCTTTTCTGGAAAGAGAGGCTTTCGGGATGTAGTTCAGTCCGGTTAGAATGCCTGGTTTGGGACCAGGTGGTCGAAGGTTCGAATCCTTTCATCCCGACAAAGGGGCGGCAAATTAGCCGCCCCTTTGTCGTGTGAAAGGATTCAAGGCCTCCTTTTATTTTGCTTCGCAAAAGCGCTCCATTTCATTTCGCTTGGCGGCCCTACGGGACCGCGGTCTCGTTCGTCGCCTCACTCGCTCCAATACGCTTTTACCTTTATTTCAGTATTTCATAGGCTTTGAAGCACTTGACAAGTTTCTCGGTAGCTATGTCAATCTGCTCCTTGGTGTGGGTCGCCATGAGTGAGAAACGTATCAGGGTATCCTCTGGTGAGCATGCGGGCGGGATAACAGGATTCACGAACACGCCCTCCTCGAACAGCATTTTGGTGATAAAGAACGTCTTGTAGAAATCCCTTATGTAAAGCGGGATGATAGGAGTAGATGTCTTTCCTATCTCAAATCCCAGCTGACGGAAGTTATTCAGAGCGTAGTTGGTAAGATCCCACAGATGCTGTATGCGCTCCGGCTCATTCTTCATTATCTGCAGGGCAGCACGTGCGGCAGCGGTAGCTGCAGGAGTGTTGCTGGCACTGAATATGTATGAGCGTGAGTGATGACGTATCCAGTTGATCACGCTTGCATCGGCAGCTACAAAACCGCCGATGGCAGCCAGTGACTTACTGAATGTACCCATTATGATATCCACCTGGTCTGTCAGGCCAAAATGGTTGCACACGCCGCGTCCGTGATCGCCCAGAACACCCAGTCCGTGAGCCTCATCAACCATGACGGCGCAGTTGTACTTGTCCTTGAGAGCTATGATGCCGGGCAGATCGGCCAGGTCACCCTCCATACTGAATACACCATCCACAACCACCAGTTTCAGTGAATCGGGCTCGCAGCGCTGAAGTGTTTTCTCAAGTGACGCCATGTCATTGTGCTTGAACTTGAGCGGCTTTGCGAAAGAGAGACGGCGGCCGTCCACAATCGATGCATGGTCCAGGTCATCGCAGATGACATAGTCATCACGTCCCATAAGACATGAGATTGTGCCCAGGTTTGTCTGGAAACCGGTTGAGAAAATCATTGCGTCTTCTTTACCTACAAACTCGGCAAGCTCGGCCTCAAACTGCTGATGCAGGTCAAGAGTACCGTTCAGATAACGTGAACCGGCGCAACCTGTACCGTATTTCTTTACGGCCTCAATTGAAGCCTCAATAACCTTTGGATGATTGGTCAGACCCAGATAAGAGTTTGAACCGAACATGAGAACCTTTCTTCCCTCCATGGTAACCTCCGTATCCTGCATTGTCGACAAGCACTTGTGATACGGATAAATACCCTGCGCCTTACCTTCCTGAGGTAGTGTATATTGGGCGCATCTTTCGCTAAGTTTGTTCATATCGGCGCAAAATTAGACAAATTACTGATTCGTGCAATCTTTTTCCGTATCTTCGCATACGGAATGACAAGCTATTCATGAAGAGAAAGGTCCTGTTCGTATACAACCCCATCTCCGGAAGCCGCCGCCTGATACCGGTACTGCCCATCATAGAGAGATTCATCAACACAGATCTCTATGACTATTCCGTCATTTCCACCGATCATAAGGGCCATGCCACGGAGTTGGCACGTGAGTATGCCGATAAGAAATATGACGCGGTCATTGCCGTGGGCGGTGACGGAACCGTAAATGAAGTTGGTTGCGGTCTGATAGGCACCAACACTGCAATGGGCATTATCCCCTGCGGTTCAGGTAACGGTATGGCACGTCATCTGGGTATCCCCATTGACCCCTTCAAGGCAGTAAAATGGTTAAACAAATCAATCATCACCGACATCGATTACGGAACCATTAACGGGCACCCGTTCTTCTGTACCTGCGGCGTTGGTTTTGACGCCACGGTAAGTGAGACATTCTCAAATTCCGGATCACGCGGAGTGCTCACATATATGGAGAGCATTCTGCTTAATATCGCCAACTACAAGGATGAGCTATACAAGCTCTCTTTCGATAATTCAAGTGAGACATTTGAATCATTCATAGTTACCTGCGCCAACGCCGACCAGTGGGGCAACAATGCCTTTATAGCACCCACCGCATCCATGCAGGACGGTCTTATGGACGTAGTTGTGATACATCCGTTCACACCGCTCGACGCACCGCTGCTGGCATTCCAGCTGTTCAACAAGCAGCTTGACAAGAATGAGAAGGTAACAATACGCAAATGCCGCCGTCTGACCATAACCAGACAGAGTGACGGGCCCGCCCATTTTGACGGTGACCCCATACAGTTGGGTAAGGTGATAGACATAGAGATGGTACCCCACGGACTCAAGGTTCTCATACCCGATAAACGCCGCGGTATCTGATCAGTATTTTAGGTAAAAGTCCTTTACAAGTTCCACATACCGGACCGATTCGTTTCCGTCATCGTCACGCATACTCAGTACATCAGTCACGGACTGTACGTATTCTGTCCCAAACGCCAGCAGAGATCGTTTAGGTTCCCGTCCAGGAGCAGTCACCACATCGGTACGCCTTGCCAGGCAGAGCCCGGCCAGCTGAGCGTGACGCATGAACTCATCCACTGCATCATAAGGCAGTACCACACAGAGCAGTCCGCCCGGAGCCAGTAGTGAAGCCGAGCACTTGACCAGGGTCTCATAACTGAGCGTATCATTGTGTCTGGCAGTATTGCGTCCTGTATCGGGAGACCGCAGCGAATCGCGGAAATATGGCGGATTGGAAAGGATCCTGTCAAACAGCGTATCGCTTTTATAATCAGCTATATCGACAGCAACGACTTCAATCCTGTCGGGCCACTCCGAGCCGGCAGCATTACGTGCGGCCTGGGCAGCGGCAGCAGTATCTATCTCTATGGCAGTTACCCTACCCGCACCTCTCTGTGCAGCCATCAGCGCCACCAGACCGGTTCCGGTCCCTATATCCAGCACACTGCACCCGGGGCGTACATCGGCCCACGCACCCAGCAGTACGCCGTCGGTACCCACTTTCATGGCACAATCCTCCTGATTTACCATGAAACGCTTGAATCTGAACCAGCTGTTTGACATCCGGGACAATGGTTTTACGGATGCAAATGTACTTTTTTTGTTTTATTCACGGCTTTTGGGGTGGCAAATGACTGCTACGTGCGCGTATTTTCTTAACTTTGCACGATATTTACAGAACTATATGTTTACCAAGAAACATCCAGAAGACGCTTTTGACGAGTCAAATCCGGCCTTTTCCATGATAGCCGATTTTGACGGCAATGAGAGCGGTCTCTTTGACACGGACATGGATGACATCGTGCCGGTGCTCCCGCTCCGCAACATGGTGCTGTTCCCCACAGTGGTCATGCCCGTAACCGTAGGCCGCAAATCATCACTTAAACTTGTACAGAACGCATTTGCTGAAGGAAAGCAGATTGCCGTATTCTGTCAGAAAGAGCCTGATACCGAGAACCCGGGATTCAACGACCTCTACTCCGCCGGAGTGCTGGCCAAGATAATACGAGTATTTGATATGCCGGACCAGACCACCACAGTGGTACTGCAGGGTATGCAGCGTATCAAGCTCAAGAGCATAGTCAATGACGACCCCTATCTGATAGGCAGTGCCGAGATATTCCCCGAGGTTCTGCCCCCTACCCGCAGCAAGGAGTTCAAGGCTATAGTAGACTCATGCAAGGAGGCTGCCATAAAGTACGTGAAACTGTCGGACAGCATCCAGCCCGATGCCGCATTTGCGCTCAAGAACATATCCAACGGGCTGTTCCTGATAAATTTCATATGCGCCAACCTGCCCTTTGACATCAAGGAGAAGGTGCATCTGCTGCGTGAAGGAACCTGTTCCAGCCGCGCCCTGCGTCTGCTCTCCATACTGAACCGTGAGATCCAGCTGGCAGAGCTCAAGATGAGCATACAGCGCCGCACGCATGAGGACATTGACAAGCAGCAGAAAGAGTATTTCCTGCAGCAGGAGCTCAAGAACATACAGGATGAGCTGGGCGGCAGCGTCCAGGACCAGGATATTGAGGAGATGCGTCTCAAGGCCGGCCAGAAGAAATGGAGTGCCGATGTACGCAAGATCTTTGACAAGGAGCTGGTTAAGCTGGAACGCACCAACTCACAGTCACCTGACTATAACGTACAGCTCTCATACCTGCAGACCGTGCTGAGCCTGCCATGGGGTGAATACACCAAGGACAACCTTGACATGGCCAACGCCCGCAAGGCCCTTGACAAGGACCATTACGGTCTGGAGAAAGTCAAGGAGCGTATCCTGGAGCATCTGGCAGTAATGAAGCTGCGCGGTGATTTCAAATCACCCATACTCTGCCTCTACGGCCCTCCCGGAGTCGGCAAGACATCACTGGGACTCTCCATCGCCAACGCACTCAAACGCAAGTACGTACGCATATCACTGGGCGGTCTGCATGATGAGGCCGAAATCCGCGGTCACCGCAAGACATACATAGGCGCCATGCCCGGCCGTATCATCAAAGGTCTGGCCAAGGCCGGCTCATCCAATCCGGTCTTTATCCTCGATGAAATCGATAAAGTGAGCCAGATGACCAACCAGGGTGATCCCTCATCGGCCCTGCTTGAGGTGCTTGACCCCGAGCAGAACAACGCGTTCCATGACAACTACCTAGATATAGACTATGACCTGTCAAAGGTTATGTTCATAGCTACCGCCAACAATATCAACACCATACCCGCTCCGCTGCTGGACCGTATGGAACTGATTGAGGTGAGCGGTTACATCACCGAGGAGAAGATTGAGATTGCCCGCCGTCACCTCCTGCCCAAGGAGATGGAGGCCAACGGACTCAAGAAAGGCAGCCTTAACGTAACCAAGCCCACAATCGAGGCTATCATTGAGAGCTACACCCGTGAGTCGGGAGTTCGTGAACTTGACAAGAAACTTGGCAAGATATGCCGTAAGGCCGCCTGTCGTTACGCCAATGACGGTGATTTCGGCAAGATGACCGTGAAGCCTGCAGACCTTAAGGAGCTGCTGGGCACCAAGCCCTACACCCGTGACAAGTATCAGGGTAATGACTACGCCGGTGTGGTAACCGGACTTGCCTGGACAGCTGTGGGCGGTGAGATTCTCTTTGTTGAGACCAGCCTGAGCCGCGGAAAGGAGGGTAAGCTTACCCTCACCGGCAATCTGGGTGACGTGATGAAAGAGTCTGCCATGCTGGCCATGGAGTATATCCGCGCACATGCCAAGCTGCTCTCACTTGACCCCGCCGTATTCAACTCATGGAACGTACATATCCACGTACCAGAGGGCGCCATTCCCAAGGACGGCCCGTCGGCCGGTATCACCATGGCTACGTCAATTGCATCGGCCTTTACCCAGCGTAAGGTACGTGCCAACCTGGCCATGACCGGTGAGATTACCCTGCGCGGCAAGGTGCTGCCCGTGGGCGGAATCCGTGAGAAAATCCTGGCAGCCAAGCGTGCCGGAATTACCGATATCATACTCTGCTCTGAGAACCGTCGTGACATAGAGGAGATTCCAGCCGATTACCTGAAAGGACTGGAGTTCCACTACGTAGGCAACATAAGTGAGGTTTGGAAGATTGCGCTTCTGGATGAGAAAGTGTCCGATGCGCAGGAAATAGTCCCTATTCAGCAACCAGAAAAGTAACTCTGTTTTGAACGCACTGACATTTGAACTTCAGCACACAGACGGCACCAGCCACGCCAGAGCCGGACGCATAACCACAGACCACGGAGTCATTGAGACCCCCATATTCATGCCTGTGGGTACCGTAGGATCGGTCAAGGCCGTCCATGTGAATGAGCTCAAGGATGACATAAAAGCCCAGATCATACTGGGTAACACATACCACCTCTACCTGCGTCCGGGTCTGGATGTGCTGGAAAAGGCCGGTGGATTGCATAAATTCAACGGATTTGACCGCCCCATACTCACTGACAGCGGCGGTTTCCAGGTATTCTCACTAACGGGACTCAGGAAGATGACTGAGGAGGGTGTCAAATTCCAGTCACACATAGACGGATCACGCCACCTGTTCACCCCTGAGCGCGTCATGGATATAGAGCGTACCATCGGTGCCGATATCATCATGGCGTTCGATGAGTGCTGTCCCGGCACTGCCGATTACAAGTATGCCAAGCAGTCCATGGAGCGTACTCACCGCTGGCTTGACCGCTGTTTTGAGCGTTTCAATTCAACAGAGCCCAAGTACGGATACCATCAGGCCCTGTTCCCCATTGTCCAGGGCTGCGTCTACAAGGACCTGCGTGCCAAATCGGCCGAATATATTGCATCAAAAGGGGCCGAGGGCAATGCCATAGGCGGACTGGCCGTAGGTGAGCCCACAGATGTCATGTATGAGATGATTGACCTGGTGCATGACATCCTGCCCAAGGATCGCCCCCGCTACCTGATGGGTGTAGGCACCCCAGCCAACATACTTGAGGCTATCGGCCTTGGAGTAGATATGTTTGACTGCGTCATGCCCACACGTAACGGCCGTAACGCCATGCTGTTCACCAAGGACGGCATCATTAACATACGCAACAAGAAATGGGAGGATGTGTTTGATCCCATCGAGCCCGATGGAGCTTCATATGTTGACACCCTCTACACCAAGGCATACCTGCATCACCTGTTCAAGGCGCAGGAGTACCTGGCACTGATGATAGCATCCATACATAATCTGGCATTCTACCTGTGGCTTGTAGGTGAGGCCCGCAAGCATATCATGGCCGATGATTACCACACATGGAAGGATGTCATGGTAAAACGAGTAATGCAACGCCTGTAACCTTTTGGAGATATGAAAAGTCCTTTCAGACACAGACTGCTCAAACGCCTTGACTGGTACATCATAAAGAAGTTCCTTGGAACCTATTTCTTTACCATTGCGCTCATCATCGTGATCATGGTGGTATTTGACTTCAATGAGCACATTGACAAGCTTAATGCCGCATCGGCCAAGGAGATCATATTTGAGTATTATCTCAACTTCATCCCCTATTTCATCAACCTTTTCAGCCCGCTGTTCGTATTCATAGCCATCATATTCTTCACCTCAAAACTGGCCGAGAACTCTGAGATAATAGCCATGTTCTCAACGGGAATGAGCTTTAAGAGGATGATGATTCCGTATATGCTGTCCGCAGCCCTTATCGCCGCATTCACCCTCTATCTGGGATCACAGGTAATACCCAAGGGCAGTATAATAAGACTTACGTTTGAGAACCGCTACGGACTGAGTCACTACAACCGTGACAACTCCGGTGGTGCCTACAACATACAGCTTGAGGTTGAGGACGGCATCATAGCCTACATGGAGAGCTACAACCACGAGACCCGTACCGGTTACCGCTTTGCGCTTGACAAGTTTGAAGGCAAGAAACTGGTATCACACATGACCGCCCGCAGCGTCACATATGACACTCTCGCAGCCGATAAATACCACTGGAAAGTGCGCAACTATTTGATCCGTGACCTTTCAAGCAACATAGAATCAATAAGCCAGGGCAATGATATGGATACCATAATCCGCTTTGAACCAGGTGATTTCATGATTGAGAACGGCCAGCAGGAGACCATGTCATCGGCCGAGCTGCGTGATTACATACGCCGCCAGAAAGAGCGCGGCATGGGCAACATACAGGACTTTGAGATTGAGTACCATAAACGTTACGCCATGTCATTCGCCGCATTCATCCTGACAGTGATGGGCGTGTCGCTCTCCAGCCGCAAACGCAAGGGCGGCATGGGACTCTATCTGGGCATAGGCCTGGGCCTGAGTTTTGGCTACATCCTGTTCCAGACAGTGTCGCAGGAGTTTGCCATAACCGGCGCCATGTCAGCATTCTGGGCAGAATGGCTACCAAACCTCATTTACATACCGATAGCGATTTTCCTCTACATAAAAGCACCAAAATAACCATTTCACCGTGAGATTTGACGAGCTAGATTTCCAGCCGGCGTTACTTGACGCCATTGACGCAATGAATTTCCAGGAGTGCACCCCTATCCAGGAGAAAGCCATACCCATACTTTTAGAAGGACATGACCTTATAGGCATAGCACAGACCGGAACCGGCAAGACCGCCGCCTACCTGCTGCCCGTACTTGACAAACTGTCTAGTGGAGACTACCCCCAGGACGCGGTGAACTGCCTCATCATGGTGCCCACCCGCGAGCTGGCACAGCAGATAGACCAGCAGATAGAAGGATTCTCCTACTTTACCAACATATCCGGAAGCGCAGTCTACGGAGGCAATGACGGCATCCGCTTTGAGCAGGAAAAGCGCGGCTTTGCCATGGGTACCGACATCGTCGTAGCTACCCCCGGCCGCCTTATCAGCCATATCAGTTTGGGTAATATTGACCTTTCTAAAGTATCGTTCTTTATCCTTGATGAGGCCGACCGCATGCTAGACATGGGATTCTATGATGACATCATGCAGATTGTAAAGCAGCTGCCCGCCAAACGCCAGAACATGCTCTTTTCCGCCACCATGCCCGATGAGATTCAGCGCATGGCACGCACCATACTGCATAATCCCGTTGAGGTTAAGCTGGCTGTCTCCAAGCCTGCCGATAAGATACTGCAGGCCGCATACGTATGCTATGAGGCACAAAAGCTGCCAATCATACAGAGTCTGTTCAGCAATAACGCTCCCAAGAGAGTGATTGCGTTTGCATCGTCCAAACTCAAGGTAAAGGAGATAACAAAATCGTTGAGAAGATTAGGTCTGAACGTCGGCGAGATGCACTCAGACCTGAGTCAGGCTGAGCGCGATGACATAATGCACAAGTTCCGCAACGGTCATATCAACATACTGGTTGCTACCGATATCGTATCACGCGGTATTGACATTGATGATATTGACCTGGTTATCAACTTTGACGTTCCGCAGGACCCCGAGGATTACGTACACCGCATAGGACGTACTGCCCGCGCCGGTGCCGAGGGTTGCGCCATCACATTCGTAAGCCTGGATGACCAGAACAGGTTCCAGCATATTGAGAAGTTCCTGGGCAAGGAGGTCTATAAGGTTCCTATCCCGGCTGAGCTTGGGGAGGCCCCGGACTACAAACCCGTACGGCCCAAAACTCCCCACAAAGGCAAAGGACGTCACTTCTTCCGCAAACCCAAGAAAAATTGAGAATTGAGAATTGAGAATTAAATCCTAGAACCTGCGAAAAACACTATTAAGAAAACTATACCTATAACTTGTTTGTCTATGGATAATACAATCTTGCTTAAGAGCAAAAAATTTGCGGTTCGAATTATCAAGTGTTATAAATACTTGAATGATCAAAAACATGAACATATCATATCTAAACAACTTATACGCTGCGGTACCAGTATAGGAGCAAATGCTATAGAAAGCCGCAATGCGCAAAGCCGCTCAGACTTTACAAGTAAATTGAATATAGCTTTAAAAGAAGCTGATGAGACAGCTTATTGGTTAGACCTTTTACACTCTTCGGACTACCTGGATGACAATATGTTCAGTTCCCTAAACAATGATTGTCAAGAACTGATAAGTATACTAATGTCTATAATCAAAAGTTTAAAGAAAAAAGAGAACTGAGATACGCAGGTGCGTGTAATTCTCAATTCTCAATTCTCAATTCTCAATTATATCAGTATTGCTCCTTCTCGTTGGGGAAATCGCAGTTCTTGACGTCCTCTACGTAGCGGCCTACGGCGTCGGTGATGATCTCAAAGAGGTTGGCGTAGCGGCGCAGGAAACGGGGGCTGAACTCATTGTTCATGCCAAGCATATCGGCACAAACCAGCACCTGACCGTCACAGCCGCCGCCGGCACCGATACCGATGATAGGAATTGAGACCTCCTTTGATACGCGCTCAGCCAGCTTGGCGGGGATCTTCTCAAGAACGATTGAGAAGCAGCCTACCTCCTCCAACTTGCGTGCATCGGAGATGAGTTTCTCGGCCTCAGCCTCCTCCTTGGCGCGAACGGCATACGTACCGAATTTATTGATGGATTGGGGAGTTAAGCCCAGGTGACCCATGACGGGGATACCTGCGTTGATGATATGACGGACCGAAGGCAGGATCTCCTCACCACCCTCCAGTTTGAGGGCGTCGGCATGAGACACCTTCATTATCTTGATTGCGTTTGTAACAGCCTCGGAATCATTGATCTGATATGTACCGAACGGCATATCAACCACCACCAGGGCGCGCTGTACACCGCGTACAACCGACTTGGCGTGATATATCATCTGGTCAAGTGTGATAGGCAGTGTGGTCTGATTGCCGGCCATAACGTTTGATGCCGAGTCACCTACCAGAATAATGTCAACGCCGGCACCATCGACCATTCTTGCCATAGTGTAGTCGTACGCTGTAAGCATTGCAATCTTCTCACCACGCTGTTTCATCTCTCTGAGACGCTGTGTGGTAACCTTTCTCTTGTCCTCAGTAATATATCCCATAATTGTCTTATGTAATTGGACCGCGAAGATAACGCTTTTATCAAACGGAATCACTAATTTTGAATAGTTTAAACTCCTATGGGTAACAATTCGCACCTCACTGTGTATAAGGCATCGGCCGGATCAGGTAAGACCTTCCGGCTGGCAGTGCAGTATATCACCATGCTTGTAAAAGAGCCTGAGGGCTACCGTCATATCCTGGCCGTAACCTTTACCAACAAGGCCACGGCCGAGATGAAACAGCGTATCCTGTCACAGCTGTACGGCATTGGCCATAACCTGAGCAGCTCTGCAAGCTATTACAATGAGGTAAAGAAAGCCGTCACGTTCAACGAGCAGACCATACGCCACAACGCCCTCCTAGCGCTTGACATGATACTGCAGGACTACGGACGGTTCCGCGTGGAGACTATAGACAGCTTCTTCCAGACCGTGCTGCGCGGCCTTGCCCGCGAGCTCCACATAGGCGCCAACCTGACCCTTGAGCTGGACACCACGGTGGTTATCAATGACGCCGTAGATTCATTCCTGGCCAGCGTTGAACAGGGTTCCGATGACCGCCGCAACGTCATGGAGTTTGTTGAGAACAACATTGAGAATGACAAGAGCTGGTCTATTGACGGCACGCTCAAGAAGTTCTCACAGGAGCTGTTCCGCGAGATATTCATGGAGCGTGGCGATGAACTGCGCCAGATACTCTCCCAGCCCGATGCCGTGGCCGATTACAAACGTAATCTGACATCGGCCCGCGATACTGTCCTGCCAGCTATCATTGAGAAGATGAAGGCTACCGGGCAGGATATGATCGGGGCCATTTCATCGGCAGGTTCAACAGTTGAGGATCTGAACAGATACGTCAGGCCGCTTGTTCAGAAGATTGCCGACGGCACGTTTGTTGATGCAGACCTCAGCAGAGGTAAGACCTTGAGCAATTGCCTGGAGGACCCGGAAAAGTTCTATGACAAGGGAACGCTCAAGAAGCAGCCCTATCTCTCAAACCTGGCCCACGAGCACCTTGCGCCCCTACTCTCCAAAGCCAAGGAACTCTATGATGAGTATAACTACAACCGCAACTCATATAATGCAGCCCTGCAATATATCCATGAGCTGAGTCTGCTGCTTGGCATACGCGCCGAGATAGACCGCCAGAGCCAGGAGCAGGGCCGTTTCATACTGGCCGATACCCCGCAGCTGCTAAGCAAGCTGTCCGGCAGTGACACATCATTCGTATATGAAAAGACCGGAAGCTTTATTGAGCACCTTATGATAGATGAGTTCCAGGACACCTCACGCCTGCAGTGGGGCAACCTGCGCCTGCTGCTCTGGGAGTGTCTGGCCATTGGTAAGGACTGCCTAGTGGTGGGTGATGTCAAGCAATCCATCTACCGCTGGCGTAACAGTGACTGGGATATCCTAAACTCCCGTATGGAGAAGGAACTGGCCATCTACAACCCGCAGGTCATCCCCATGGAGAGCAATTTCCGCAGCCATCAGAACGTGATTGATTTCAATAACGCCCTGTTCCCCAAGGCCGTGGAGATGATGCAGAAGCACTACAACGGCCAGACCGGTGCCAGCTATCCCGCTATTGAGGCTGCTTACAATGAGGTTGATCAGATCAGTTCCATGGCTGACGGTCTGGGTTATGTCTATGTCATGGCCGAGGGCAAGAAAGAGAAAGGCAAAGATAAAGAGGAACAGACTGACAAAGACGATAAAATATTCCAACAAATTGAGGAGCAACTGGACAATCTGACCGAAGCCGGAGTTGAGCAGACAGACATAGCCATACTGTGCCGCAAAAGTGACCAGATATCAGACATAGCCGAGTGGTTTGCAACAAACCGTCCGGAGTACCGCATGATATCGAGCGAGGCCTTCCAGCTGGCGTCATCGGCATCGGTCCGCATACTCATCAACGCCCTGCGCTGGCTCACTGACAAGAGTGACAACGTAGCCCTGGCACAGCTTGTCTGGGAGCGTGAGAGTAACATTGTCAAGTCCGGGCTCCCGCTTGACCGTCTTATAGCAGAGGGACTGGAGAACGCCCTGCCCCAGGCTTTCCGTGATGAGCTGGAGTCACTGCGCCCCCTGCCGCTCTATGAGCTCACAGAGAAACTCTACTCCATCCTGGAGTTGGACCAGATACCCGGTCAGGACCAGTATGTCATGACCCTGTTTGACACCATCTGCCAATGGCTCAGCCGCAACCCCGGCGAACCATCGGCTTTCCTTACAGAATGGGACGACAAGCTGTTCAAGACCCCTATCCCGGCCACCGACGCCAACGGCATACGCCTGCTCACCATCCACAAGTCAAAGGGACTGGAGTTCCACACCGTCATCGTGCCCTATTGCAACTGGGAGGTCATTGACACCCACCACAATGAGCGCATATGGACCACACCCACCGTTGACCCGTTCAAGGGCATGCCCCTGCTGCCAATCGGATTCAACAGCAAGCTAGCAAACTCCGTATTCAACGATGAATACAAGCAGGAGGCCGGATTACAAATCGTTGACAATCTGAACCTTCTCTACGTTGCTCTGACCCGAGCCGTAAGCAACCTCATAGTCCTGAGCCCCCAGGGTAAAGGAACAACAATGACAGACGTCCTCATATACGCCCTGTCGGCCGCCCTTGACTGCCTGCCCGATGACCAGAACCTCTACATCTATGAGAACGGCCAGATAATGCCGCACCAAGAGAAAGAGAGCAAGACAACAGACAACCCCTTTGAGCTCAAGCCCACCGCCCAGGATCTGCAGTTGCGCTCCTACCCCATAAACGCAAGGTTCCGTCAATCAGGCGAATCCACCCGTTTTGTCCATTCCACCGATGATTCCGATGACCGCCAGGAGGAGTACATCCAAACCGGCAAGCTGCTCCACAGCCTCTTTGCCGCCATCCGCACCACGCAGGATATCAACCCGCAGGTTGACAACATGTTAAGCCAAGGTCTCATAGAGACCGCCCGCAAGGCCGATGACATCCGCAAGCTGCTCCACAGCCACATAGAGGCATCGGGCGTACAGTCCTGGTTTGACGGTACCTACACCCTCTTCAACGAGGCCTCAATCATCTACCGCGACGGAGGCATTCTCCAAACCCGCCGCCCCGACCGCGTAATGATAGCCCCCGACGGCCACGCCATAGTGGTAGATTTCAAATTCGGCCGCGAGCGTGAGGAGTACCTCCACCAGGTCCGCGAGTACATGGACCTTCTGCGCAAGATGGGTTACCCCCGCGTAGAAGGCCACATCTGGTACGTCTACACCAACAAGATTATTGATTGCTAACCGTTTACAGATATGAGAAAGATCCTTTTACTTATTGCAGCAGCTTGTCTGCCTTTAGTTTCAGCACAGTGCAAACGCGCAGGTAAATACGTCCCAAAGGGTTACGAGCTTGTTTGGCAGGATGAATTCAACGAGGGCACAGAACCCGATGCCGCTAAGTGGACTCACGTCATCATGCGTCAAGGCATGGTTAACCATGAGCTCCAGAACTACGTGAACCACGTCACTACCGCCGGCACACCCGTAACCGAGGTCAAGGACGGCACACTGCGCATAAACTGCTTCAAGGAGGACGGCAAGGTCTATTCCGGCCGCCTAAACGGCAATGCCCGCACCGGCTGGCAAAACGGCTATTTTGAAGCTCGCATCAAGCTACCCCAGGGCAAAGGCACATGGCCCGCATTCTGGATGATGCCCGCCAACAACCGCATGCCCAACAACGGCTGGCCCCGCTGCGGTGAGATAGACATCATGGAAGAGGTTGGATTCACACCCAACGAGGTATCTTCATCCATCCATACCCAGGATTACAACCACACCAAGAACACCCACAAGACCCACGCCATGACCATCAAGAAGGCCGAGGGCGATTTCCACATCTATTCCCTACTCTGGACCGACGACGAAATCATAACCTACGTAGACGGCAAGGAGCAGCTCCACCTGGAGAAATCCGTTCTTGGTGACAGCCACGACCAATGGCCCTTCCACTACCCCTTCCACATCATCCTGAACCTGGCCTGGGGCGGCGACTGGGGCGGCCAGGAAGGCGTTGACGAGGACGCCCTGCCGGTTACTATGGAAGTGGACTATGTGCGGGTTTACCAACTGCCTGATAGCAAATAAACACTCAGTGTTTTTTAATATTGTTGGCTAAAAGGTTGCAACCTCAGTCCAAAAGGTTGCAACCTCAAGAAGAAAGTCTCAGCCGAAAGAAATGGACTTCTTGGTTTATTACACGATCTCAAGTCAAGAGCGCATTTTGTAATTCCACAAAAAAGGTTGTATTCCTATAACCTTTTACATACTTTTTTAATTAAGGCGAATTCGCCACAATTACAAGCAAGGTACTATCTCTTTCAAATATTATAAAAGAGTCAGATTAGACTCCTTTCGTGGCCTATATCAGCCAGGCATCAATTACATCAAATAATTGGTAAAAAGACACTTAAGGCTTCTGTTTCTCAATAATTATCATTATCTTTACAAGCGTATAGTTACATTAATATCTACAACCATTCTCTACCGTAAAAGCGACACAAATACTATTTAAAAAATAATTGTTTGCAAAACATAGCTTATGGGAATTACAAATCAAGAAGGTCTAATTGAGTTCAAAAAAGCTGAAAGCATTGTCGTTTCTGGCGACATTCACGGTGACTTCACCCAACTTGTTTACAAGTGTTGCATTCAATATGAAATGACAAACACTCTGATAATTGTGGCAGGAGATTGCGGTTTCGGATTTGAACGCCCTGGTCACTACGAAAACATTTACAAACGTTGTTGTAGCCGGCTTAAAAATAACAACAACTGGATAGTCTTTGTTAGGGGCAATCATGACAACCCGGCTTACTTCAATGTAAACCCTATCAAACACGCCAGATGGATGACAATTCCAGACTACACCATACTAAAAGCATGCGGTCATACCATTCTTTGTGTAGGTGGCGCCATCTCTGTAGACAGGACATACAGAAAGAACAGCAAACATTATCATGATTATCAGCAATCAGATTCAATGGAGCCTAATGTATATTGGACAAATGAGCCGCCCATATTTGACAAGGACTCTCTGGATATAATTGATAATCAATTTGCCATTGACACTGTCATCACTCACACCTCTCCTTCTTTCTGTGAAAAGTCTTCACACATAGGATTGGAAGACTGGGCCAAAAGAGACGAGACACTACTGGACGATGTCAAGCAAGAACGCATGGTAATGGATAACCTATTGGGATATCTATACTCAAAGAACCATCCGCTATCCTACTGGTATTACGGCCACTTCCATCAAAGTTGGTTCAGTGAGATTGACGGAGTAAAGTTCAACTTACTTGATTGCATGGAGCTTAGAGAAATACCGACGAAATAGTTTTAAACTGTTGATAAAAAGAGTCTTATTACCGCCATTTTTAGAAGTAAAGATATTATCTTTACAAATGGAGAGAAAGCGGCTATGCAAAACGTTGACATCCGACAAGAAAAACTAGATATGAGAAAAGATATTGTATCAATAGATAATTACGAATATCAGCAATGGCTTCAACACCTCTGCGACGAGATTGATAAGCAGCGGCTAAAAGCTGTAATGCAACTAAATACGGCCACGCTTCAGCACTACTGGTGGCTTGGCAACGATATTATCCAGAAGCAAAAGGAGCAAGGTTGGGGTGCAAAAGTCATAGGCCAACTATCTATTGATTTGCTGAAACGCTATGGCAACGACAGCGGCTATTCCGCACGAAACCTCGGATACATGAAGAGTTTTGCTACGGAATACCCAGACTTTCCATTTTTGCAAGTGCCGCTTGCAAAATTACGCGAAATGCCATTTTTGCAAGCGCGACTTGCAAAATTTACCGTTTCGGCCGACGGCGAGTTTGTGCAAGTTCCCCTTGCACAAATCACCTGGTATCACCACATATCAATGCTTCCCAAAGTGAAAAATCTGGCTCTTCGTGCTTTCTATATGACTGAAGCTGGCATTCAAGGTTGGAGCCGTGATATTATGATGATGCAGATACAAGACGGTTATCATAAGAAAGCGGTTGCCTTGCCCAACAATTTCGATACCACCTTACCTCCAGTCAAAAGCGATTTGGCAAAAGCAGCCTTCAAAGACCCATACAATTTTGGGTTCGTAGATATGACAAAGGTGATGAAGGAAAAAGATCTTGAAGACCAGCTGGCCGGCAAAGTAACAGAGTTCCTATTGGAGCTGGGTAAGGGATTTTCATATCTGGGTCGTCAATATCCGTTAAATATAGCTGGCGAGGACAGTAAGGTTGATTTGATGATGTATCACACCCGCCTGCACTGCTATGTAGCAATCGAGTTAAAGGCTACAGATTTCATGCCGGAATATCTGAGCAAGTTGAACTACTATATTTCAGCCATTGATGATTTGATAAAGATGCCGGAGGACAATCCCACCATAGGATTATTGTTATGCCGTTCCAAGAACAATACTAAAGTGGAATATGCTCTTAGGGGTATGACTCAGCCCTTAGGCGTTGCCGAATATCAGACAAGCAAGATGATTGAGGAACTGAAATCAGAACTTCCCTCGATACATGATTTGGAAAGAACAGTAAAAAACCTTACCACATCTGACGGCAAGCGTCTTGTCTCCTCTGATGGTTTACAGCTGATAGTCACAGATTCTGAATAAACAATTATCAGATAATAAAGAATCTCAGCGAAAAAGAAAAAGATGTTACATATCTAGTCCATTTTAGTACAACTGAGTATGAGAAAACAAGATATAGAAGAATTCGTTTCTTTCGTCAAGAATGATTTGTATGGCGATGAAAGAGGTCAGGCACAGACTTTCTGTGACCGCTTGTTCCGCGCTTATGGGCAAAAGGGAATCTACGAGGCTCAAGGCAAGTTAGAGGCACGTATCAAAATTGCCGATACCAATACAACGAACTACATTGATTGCCTCTGGAGTCCGCCAGGAAAAGACGGAGTCCTGATAGAGATGAAGAAGAAAGAAATCAAGGACTTGGAATCTCATTTAAAACAGGCTCGTGATTACTGGGACAATCTCAAACCTTCTGTTGATATTGGGCCTGGTTGCAGGAAACCTCGATATGTAATACTCTGCAATTTCGAGCGCTTTGTCATCTATGACGAGTTCAATAAGGTTGACGAAGTGACCATTGATGAACTTACAGAAAGATACACTTGTATGAGTTTCTTGGAGGGAAATACTCCAATCTTTAATAACAACACGGAAAGTGTATCTAAGGAAGCTGCAAATCTGATTGGTGAACTTTATCAGTATCTCACTTTTGAGAAGAAAGAGGATGTTACTCGTACACAGCACTTCATCCTACAATGCGTACTGGCTTTGTTCTCTGAAGATATAGAATTACTTCCCAAAGGGTTCTTTACTCAAATCCTGCAAGATTGCCTCGATGGAAAATCTGATCCATACGATGAGATAGGTAATCTGTTCCGTCAGATGGCAAGCGAGAGACCTGCAAGAGGTGGAAAGTTCAAGGATATCCGATACTTCAATGGTGGTTTGTTTAATGATGTTGATCCTATTGACCTTGATGAGCATTGTCTGAAAGTTCTTAAAGAGGTTGCCGATAAAGATTGGACAAACATCAATCCTTCCATTTTTGGTGCTCTATTTGAAGGTACCATGCGTTCTAATGAACGTCATAAGTATGGAGCACACTTCACGAGTGAGCAAGATATGATGCGTGTAATTACACCTACCATCATCCGCCCTTGGAAAGAAAAGATTGCCAAAGCAAAAACCATAGATGAGTTGAAGGATGTGCGTCGTCAGATGGGTGAGTATCGTGTGCTTGACCCTGCATGTGGATGTGGAAACTTCCTGTTTGTGGCTTATCGAGAATTGAAGGAACTAGAATGTCAGGTTATAGACCGTCTCTTTGAGTTCCCAAGTATCAACAGCAAGACTTTCCCTTTCGGATCAGTCATCAGTACCAAACAGTTTTTTGGAATAGATGTTCAACCAATGGCTGTTGAATTGGCAAAGATGACTATGATGATTGCCAAGGAGCTTTGCGAGACCAATTATCAGAAACGCATCTCTCAACATTATGGCAGTTCTTTTAATTTCGACAGTACGCTACCTCTTGACAATATGGACGAAAACGTTCTGTGTCAAGATGCTCTATTTAATGAATGGCCAAAGTTTGATGTGGTAATAGGTAACCCTCCCTACCAATCCAAAAATAAAATGATTGAGGAACTGGGCGCTGCTTATGTTGACAGCCTTCACCAAAAGTTCCCCGATGTTCCTGGACGAGCAGATTTCTGTGTCTATTGGTTTCGTAAGGCACACGAATTGATGAAAGAAGGCCAGTATGCAGGTCTTGTCGGTACCAACACCATCCGTCAAAATTATTCCCGAATGGGAGGACTTGACTATATCGTAGAAAATGGCGGCACAATCCTCGATTCTGTTTCAACAGAAGTATGGTCGGGCGATGCTGCTGTCTATGTGTCAATTGCTACATGGAAAAAGGGAGAAGAGAAACGAAAGAAAACCTTAACTTTCCAAGTAGGTGACAGCAAATATTCTCCATTTGAGGATTACGAATTAGACGATATTAATTCTGCATTAAGTCTGTCTGATGTTACAAAAGCCAAAAGACTATTATGCAATAGTCAATCCACAGCTTGTTATCAAGGTCAGACACATGGAAATAAGTATTTTCTTTTGACCAAAGAACAGGCAAAGGAATATCAAAAAGATGAAAAAAACAGGGAAGTTATACATCCCTATTTGATTGGCGAGGAATTGCTTGGCCAATTTCAGTCTCAGCCCCAACGCTATGTTATAGATTTCCGAAAGGCCAAGGATGTTTTTGAGGTAGCTGCATACAAGGAACTCTATGAACATATTCACAAGTATGTATATCCTCTATTCAAGGAAAAGGCGGACAAGGAGATAGAACGAAATGAAGAGGCAAAGAAAATAAAGCCTGATTATCGAGAAAAGAAAGACCATCAAAACGCTTTTAAAACATGGTTTAAGTTATTTAGGAGTCGTGATAAACTGATGGATATTATTGATTCGATTGATCGCTACATCGTCTGTTCAAGAGTAACTAAGCGTCCTATCTTTGAGTTTGTCAACATAGAAATAAGTCCCAATGACGCATTGGCCGTATTTCCTATAGACGATGACTATTCGTTTGGAATTCTACAATCCTCTATTCATTGGGAATGGTTCGTTGCTCGATGTTCAACACTAACAGGAAGATTTAGGTACACTTCTGATACAGTGTTCGATTCTTTCCCTTGGCCACAGAATCCTACGATAAAGCAGATTGAAGAGGTGGCTAAGCAAGCTAAGGCTTTGCGAGACAAGCGTAATGAGATGATGGAGAGGCATCACTATACTCTTCGTCAGCTATATCGTATTATGGATGACACTCCAGAGAATCCTGTATCTGAGGTTCAGGCCCAACTTGACAATGCTGTTAGGGAAGCATACGGCATGAGCCGTGAAGCAGACATCCTGCAATATCTTTTGAATCTGAATAGCCATATGTATGAGAAAGAACAAAATGGCGAAGGAATACAAGGACCTGGTTTACCTAAAAAAATAAAGAACAAGTCAAGATTCGTGTCCAACGATTGTATAACTATGATGAATGAATAAACAGATGTCACTCCCCAAATTCATAATAACCAGAGACGGAGTCCTGCGCCTGGGAATGGTAAACCAGCACAAGGACCTGCTGCAGCCGGATGATGATTGCATCGGCGGCGGATACTATCAGTTTGACTTTACCTGCAACCGCATGATTCTGGACAGCTCATCTTATGACTTTGGGATTCCGCGGTGGCACTTGTTGGAGACACTTAAGATTCCGGCTGTTTATAGGGAACTGAGGATAGTGTATAAGTATGAGGATGATTTTCATTAGGAGTTTCAGGTGAGTGATAAACTCAAATTAGAGTATTACGCATGACTTTATCTATTAAAACACCTAATAAATACAATTATCAAAATCTCCTATCAAAAATATTCTTATTAAGTAATATGTACGTCTATATCTAAAGATGCTTTTGTTTTTAAGGTTTCACTATCTACCCAAATACAAGCATTATACATATATTTGTTAATTAACTAAACTATATTATTAACTTAACACAGAGGACGAAATGATTATTAAAAACGTAGTAATTGATAATTTTAAATCAATAGATAGCATCAACCTCATTTTTGATAAAATTGGGAAAAGCTATACAAAGACTTTTGTTGGAATAAACGAATCTGGAAAAAGCAATATTCTTGAAGCCTTATCTTTTTTTGATACACCAGATGAAAAAGTATCATTCGATCGTTATTGTAACCAGAAATTTGAGAATAAGGATTATTGTTTAATCATTTTCAATTTAGATTTTGAAAAGAATGAAAACTATAATATTATTCTATCAGATATAAATCAAAATATTCCTGAATTTTATTTCACCTTAAAGGAAGTTCAAAAGGTAGTTTATCTATCAAAAAACTTCGACTCATTTCATTACTACTACAATTATGAAGTAGAATTGCCATCTAATGATTATTATCTAATAAAGAAACAGAAGTCTAACGCCAATGGAACGACAACCACGATTGTTGAAATCGTTGACACACTGGAGGATAATGCAGAATTATTAACAAAAGAGTTGTTTTTAGACACATTTAAAGATTCCCTTTCAAGATATATTAGTACTCATGAACCTAAAGTTTCCATCTGGAAGCCCTCCTCTGAATACTTATTATCTGATGTTAATCTCAACACATATAAAAAAGACGTAAATTCGAATAAGCCTTTAAGAAACATCTTTAAACTAAGTGGTTATACTAATAATGATTCTATCGTCGAAGCAATAGATAAAATAACAAACTCTCGTAATAGAAGTAAACTAGTTGGAAAATTAAATGAATCTCTTAATGAATACATTGGCAAAATATGGAATAACAAAATCGATTTATTAATAGAAATAACAGAAACAGGAACTTTTTCATTACTAATCAAAGATAAAGGAAAAGAAAATGAGCATGATAGATTTGCTATTACTGATAGGAGTCAAGGTGCAATGCAATTCCTTTCCCTAATTCTTTCATTATCACTAGAAACCGCCAACCATGAAAGAAAAAATGAATTGATTCTGATTGATGAACCAGAAGTACATCTTCATCCATCTGGAATAAGAGATCTATCTAAAGAGCTACTTAAAATAGGCCAAGACAACTATGTATTTCTGGCAACACATTCTCCATTTATGATAGATAAGGAACACAAAGAAAGGCATTATATAGTAACAAAAAACAGAAAAGCCATAACAGAAATAAGAAGAATTAAAGAAACTGATAACATAATAGATGACGAGGTTTTAAATGAAGCATTCGGAATAAACGTATATCGAGATTTGTTGAATCCACATAGTATCTTGGTCGAAGGTGCATCTGACAAGCAATTTCTTCAAAAAGTATTCTCGTTACTAGGTCGAAACAACATTGGCATATCAAATGGACATGGTTCCAATATTGATACACTGGCATCAAAAATGAATTATGACCACATTTCACTACTTGTTATAACAGACGATGATCAGGATGGCAGGAAATATAAAAACAATATTCTAAAAATAGGAGGTGTATTTAATGAAGATAATGTATATACTATCCGCGATTTAGAAGGTGGTATTATTGACCAAGGAACGATAGAAGACACTTTGGGAGTAAAATATGTAGAATCTCAATTCCTCAAGTTTTATAAATCCAAATATGGAGAAGATTTATTAGGTGTATCTCTGTCTGAGGACAAGCCTATTATAATACAGATTGTATCTTTGCTAAAAGAGAAAAACAAATACGCCACATGGGATATGGATTCGTTTAAGAAATATCTATCAGACAATTTCAATCCCACAAAAAATGCTTTATCTACAAACTACATAAAATTGAATCGTTTAGCAACTAAAATATTAGAGACGTTAAAATAAAGAATTCTATTCCTGGCGATAATTGTTTATTAAATGAAAAAAACATTAGTTCTTCTCATACTAATAGCATCATTGGTAGCATGCGGCGACAGCCAGAAGCAGCTGATAAGTCGCGCAGAGGAACTGTGCAAGTACATTCCGGACCATGAGTTGCTGGAAAAGTCTAAGGAGTTCATGACGGCCGATTTCTACGGCGTGCTGGACACCATGTTCTACCGTCTGCCGGCGCATGAGGCTATGGATCATGAGTGGCTCTACTACTTTGTGACAGGCAATGGCGGCACTATTGCCGATTACACTGTAACCGGGGTACAGAAGACCGATAAAACCCACGCCGTTGCAACCATCAGCGTGCGCCAGAAATGGGAGGACGGCTCATTTGATGAGACTACAGACATTGAGGAGCACCAGCTATACATGGAGAAAGTGAGTGGCCAATGGCTGATGTCTGACTTTGATGAGCACAAGCAGGACTGCATCCGATATATTGAGAATAACCGCAGAGAGCAGGCTCTGCGCGATGCCATAAGCGATTATCTCATAAAGGAGATTGGCATGCAATACAGGCAGGGAGAGCTATGCATCCCTACCCTTATGATTGTTTCGGCCCAGGAGATAAGCACTGACCAGGCATGGGTCTGGGGCGATTTCTGGATATGGTGGTACAAGCAGGAGGGTGACACGCTCATGACCGTATCGGGCGGTAACCACTCCGGACTGATGACCATACAACAGCAGGACGGAAAATTCAGCGTACTGTCTTTTGAACAGACGGTTGACGGTGCAGGTAATGATGCCAGCGCCCGCCGCATATTCCGCTCTCACTATGACATCTATCAGAACATGCACTCCAACCAGGATGTGCGTGAGGCGGTACGCCGTGAGCAGCTCACAGAATATGTGAAGAGCCATAACCTGAACATCAGTTATTACAAGGACTATGGCTGGGATGCCGTAAAGCTATAAACCGCTATCTTTGTGTAGTAATATGGAACCGTTCCTTAAGACAGTAGCAGAGGATTTGTACAGCAAGTACGGCGCTCAGGGCGGCGGACTGGCCGATATCACGGTGGTATTCCCTAACCGCCGCGCCAGGCTGTTCTTTGATGACTGGCTGTCGGCCTGCTCCACGCAACCCGTGTGGTCGCCGCAGTACACCACCATTGAGGATCTGTTCCGTTCACAGTCTGATCTGCGCCCGGCAGACCGCATTGAGATGGTCACCCTACTCCACAAGATCTATCAGGAGGTGCTCCATACCGATGAGTCACTTGACAGCTTCTGGTCATGGGGTGAGCTTATGCTGGCCGATTTTGACGACGTGGACCGCAACCTGGCACCTGCCGACCAGCTGTTCAGCCTGCTGCGTGAGCAGCGTGAGCTGTCTGATATTTCATTCTTGACCGATGAGCAGAGAAAAGCCCTGGAGCAGTTCTTCGGCGAGATGAAAAATGCCCAGCCCACCCAGCTGCGCGAGCATTACCAGGCCGTCTGGAGCGTGCTCGGCAATATCTATGAGCGGTTCTGCAAGCTACTGACAGACAAGGGTATAGGCTACAACGGCATGATACAGCGCCGTGTCATTGCCAACCTTGACACTGAGCGTCTAACTGCCAGCAAATACGCCTTTGTAGGATTCAATAGCTTGGACGGTGCCGAGAGAGAGCTGTTCCGTGCCATACAAAAAGCCGGCAAGGCACTCTTCTACTGGGATTATGACCCCGCATATACCGAGAGCAGCCTGCTGCATGAGGCCGGCCGGTTCCTGCGTGACAACCTGAAAGAGTTCCCCAACGAGCTGCCCCGTGAGCTGTTCAACGGCATGCACAAGGCACGCCTCACCATCGTGGAGGCATCGACCGATAACGCCCAGGCGCGATTCATCCCGCAGTGGCTAGGCTCACTAAGCGTTGAAAAAGCAGGTAAGGAGACCGCCATTGTCCTGGCCGATGAGAACCTGCTCCAGCCCGTCCTGCACAGCATACCACAGGAGCGCATAAACAACGTGAACATAACCATGGGCTACAAGCTGTCAGAGACATCGCTCTACAACCTGGTCAACGCCCTCATAGATATGCAGCGTCTGGCTGCAAAGAACAAAGGCCGTTTCAGCATACAGTCACTGAGCCGTGTGTTGGGCAACCCCATGACGGCAGCCCTGTCGGCCGATGCGCCCAGGATACTTGACGATCTGCGTGCCAGCCGCCGTATGTTCCCAGACACCACTGCACTCACTGACAGCAAGGAGCTTGCAGTGATGTTCAGCAACGCAACAGATAACCTCTCACTGCTGCAGTACCTCCAGAACGTACTCAAAGCGCTTGTGCCGGTAATACGTGAGCGCGATGACGACACCCTGTTCCAGCCCTTGAACCAGGAGTCACTCTACCGCATATACACCCAGATAAACCGCCTCTACTCCCTCATGGAGTCCGGAGGTTTGGACATAAGCACCGAGACGCTGTGCCGCCTTATACGCTCCGTGCTGGCCACAACCACCGTTCCGTTCCACGGCGAACCCGCTGTGGGAATGCAGATTATGGGACTTATCGAGACCCGTAACCTGGACTTTAAGAACGTGCTGCTGCTATCTGCACAGGAGGGTGCGCTGCCCAAATCGGGCCAGAGTGCATCATTCATCCCGTATAACATACGCTTGGCGTTCGGACTCACCACGATGCAGGATAAAAGCGCCGTTTCATCGTACAATTTCCACCATCTGCTGCAAAGGGCAGAGAACGTCACAATGGTCTATAACGGCAATGCCGATGCCAGAGGAATAGGCAAAGGACAGATATCCCGTTATCTGCTGCAGCTCATTGTGAGCGGTGCCGACATAAACCGCATGACGCTCAAGACAGACCGCCAGGAGACTGATGAAGAGACTATTAACGTAACAAAGACGCAGGCCGTACTGGAGGAGCTGTGCCGCAAGTATGACTACTCCAACCCTAAGACGTTCCTGTCACCATCGGCCCTGAACAGGTATATGAACTGCCGGCTCCAGTTCTATCTTGCACAGGTAGCGGGCCTTAAGAAGCCCAATGACACCGACACGGAGATAGACTACGCCATGTTCGGAACGCTGTTCCACAAGAGCGCAGAGCTGGCCTATAACTATCTGTCATCAGGGCAGCAGACCATAACCGCAGCAGCCATTGACTCACTTCTCAAGGATGGCAAGCGCCTGGAAGGATTCGTACAGCAGGCTTTCAAGGATGAGTATTTTGCCCGCAAGGCCGTTGACAAAACCGATTATAGCGGAACCCAGTTGGTCAACTTTGACGTGATACTCAAGTACCTGCGCCAGGTGCTGCGCATGGATATGGAGCTATATGCGCCGTTCAGTTATGTAGGCAGTGAGGATGAGGGCTACCAGCATGTCATTGAGGTACCGGATCCGTTGAATGCCGGTTCAATGAAACAGATACGCCTTAAGGGTATCATTGACCGCATGGACAGCAAGGATGGCATACTGCGCATTGTGGATTACAAGACTGGAACCGATAAGGGACACCCCAAGTCCATGGATGCGCTGTTTCCACCCACCGATGCCAAGCACCGCATGAGCCAAGCCTTCCAGATATTCTACTACGCCTACATCATGAGTTTCCAGCCGGAGTTCAGCAGATACCGTCTGGCTCCCACGCTGCTCTACACACGCTCATCATCCAAGCCCACGGCCGATGACATCTACTACTCCGTAGGCGGCAACACAATTATGGATTTCACCGCACAATACGGACAGGAATTTGAAGAAAAGCTCAAAGGGATAATATCGGAGATATTCAATCCCGATATGCCCTTTGAGCCTACAGATGATAAGGAGGCCTGCAGCAGATGCGATTTCAGCAATCTCTGCGGCCGTAATTAGTTACTTCTTTGTATACCAAACCTGGTCTGGGCCCAGATATGAACCTCCGCCAAGTGCGAATTCACTCGGTGCGGTCACGCCCAAAGAATATCCTTCTTCTATCTGATAATTGAAAGTATAGCTCTGTCCTACTGAGCTTTCTTCATACTCATGCCAGTCAAACTGTTTGTCGTCATTGTTGAAGCCATAGAACTTTTCAATCTTTATGGTAAATGAGGATTCAGTACAGGTAAATGTTCCTAACAGCTTATGTGATAATAGCGTAGATATTCCGGCCGATAGTCGGCCACCGATTCCGGTGATACTCGGCCACCTGAGTTAGTTTGGCAAATATATCAATATTTCTTTCTCATACTGTCCCCTTTGAGTTCAAAACGCAGAGATTTGTGT
>Ga0265298_10001293_pt1 | contig 36957 bp, 18 predicted proteins | sample AusTroGonzalo_MG_3_FD_193486 | JGI IMG/M metagenome (GOLD analysis project Ga0265298, IMG submission 193486) | Bovine rumen microbial communities from tropical cattle in Woodstock, Queensland, Australia - Gonzalo_01 | ecosystem: Host-associated > Mammals > Digestive system > Stomach > Rumen ...
CCATCACTTCCATGTCTTCCAAGGAAATCATGGCCCTGCCCACCGTGAACCGCAGCATGAACGATCTGCTGAAGCAGACCCCTCAGGCCTATGTAGACGGCTCCAAGGTTTCCATCGGCGGCGGTAACTACCGCCAGTCCTATGTGACCGTTGACGGTGCCGCCTTCAACAACGCCTTCGGTATCGGCTCCAACCTGCCGGCCGGCGGCAGCCCTATCTCCCTGGATGCCCTCGAGCAGATGGCCATCTCCGTCACCCCTTACGATGTTCGCCAGTCCGGCTTCACCGGCGGTGGCATCGCCGCTACCACCAAGAGCGGCACGAACGAAGTTACCGGTACGGCCTATGCCTACTTCCGCAACCAGAACATGCGCGGAACCGAGGTGGCCGACTATAAGCCCCTCACCATCAGCCCCAGCCACTACCTCATGTACGGCGCCTCCGTGGGCGGCCCCATCATCAAGGACAAACTCTTCTTCTTCATGAATGTGGAGGCCGACAGAAGCGTTTCTCCCGGTCCCAGCCGCCGTTACTCCAACTACATTGACAATGGTGAAGGTGCCCTGGTGCGCGACGGAAACAAGGAAGTCTTCACCAACGGCGACGACGGCGTGGCCCGCCCGAGCGCCGTGGTGCTGAATGCCCTCAGCCAGTACCTGATGGATACTTACGGCTACGACACCGGCGGTTATTCCGGCTACTCCACCAGTTCTCCTTCCCTGAAGGTTCTGGCCCGCCTGGACTGGAACATCAACCGTGACCACAAGCTGAACCTCCGTTACAGCCTCACGAACTCCAAGTATGCCTCCAACCCCTCCGGTTCCCTGACCGGTTTCAGCGATACTGGTTACGCTCCCAAGGGCGGCCGTACTTCCATGTACTCCAGCTACTACAAGAACGCCCGTTACTACCAGGAACAGAACTTCTACTCCGTGGCGGCCGAACTCAACTCCCGCTTCCTGGACGGCAAACTCAATAACACCCTGCGTGCCACCTATTCCCACCAGTACGATCCCCGTACCCAGGAAGGCGGTTACTTCCCGGGTGTAGATATTGTGGTGGGCGAGGGGTCCAACCGTGCTATTTACGCGGTGTTCGGCTCTGAAACCTACTCCTACGGTAACCTGCGCGACGTTCACACCGTGCTGGCCACCGACGAGCTCACCCTGAGCGCCGGTATCCACAACCTGCTGCTGGGTGCCCAGTTCGAATACAACCACACCACCAACGGTTATCAGACCCAGGGCGGTGCTGCCTATGTATTTGAGTATCCGAATGAGCAGGCTCTCTACACGGCCATCCTGAACAAGACGGTTCTGGACAATCCTACCCAGTTCGCCGTTACCCACGGTAACAATGCCGCCCTGAGCCAGGAGTATCCTACCTTTGAATACAAGCAGGCTTCCGTTTACCTGCAGGACCAGATTAACTTCTCCAACAACTTCCGCTTTACTGCGGGTGTACGTCTGGAGTATCCGTTCTATCCGTCCATCGACTATAATTACAACCCTTATGTAGCCGAGGCTACTTTCGCTCCCACCTTCACCAACCCCGAAGGCAAGTACGACACGGCTGTCCTTCCCAAGGCACAGGTTACCCTGTCTCCCCGTGTGGGCTTCAACTGGGATGTGCTGGGCAACCGCAAGGTGGTGCTCCGTGGCGGTACCGGTATCTTCGTGGGCCGTATTCCCTTCGTGTGGATCGTAGCCCAGGCCGGTAACTCCGGCGTGGTGCAGACGCCCATCGCCCTCAAGGCCTCCAACGCCACCATCCCTGCCATCGGCACGGACCGCAATGCCATCATCCAGGCCATCTACAACGGCAGTTATACGCCCCAGATTCCGGAGAAACTCACCCAGCTCACGCTGATTGACCCCTCCATCAAGAATCCCCGTAACTGGAAATCTTCCCTGGCCGTGGATGTGGAACTCTTCGAAGGCTGGGCCTTCTCCCTGGAAGGTGTCTACAGCAAGGAGATGTATCCGATTACCATCACCAACATCGGTCTGAAAGAGCCCTCCTGCCTCGCAGAGGTTCCCGACATCAGCGCCCGTCCTTACTACAGCAACGGCAACTACGACAGCAACATGCGCGACGTTTTCCTGCTGCAGAACGTGAGCAACAAGTCCCTGTGGGGCTACTACTATTCCGTGACCGCTTCCCTCCAGAAGAAGTTCTGGAAGGGCCTCACGGGTAATATCAGCTACACCTACACCGACGCCCGTTCCGTCAACGACGGCGTGGGCGACCAAGTATCATCGGCCTGGAAGGCCCTCGTGTCCAAGCGCGGTACCAACAACATGGAGCTGGGTATTCCCAACTACGTGATGCCGCACCGCATCCTGGCCAACGTCACCTGGAGCAAGGATTACTTCAAGTACTTCGGCACCAGCATCGCCCTGCAGTACGACGGCGGTCCCCGCAGCCGTGGCAGCGTAGACTACGTAGACAACATCTACGGTGACGGCGCTTACCAGTACAGCCTCATGGACATCCCTACGTACAACGACCTCTTTGGCGCCAATGGCTGGCAGTTCAACACCTACACCTATAAGGATGCCGACAAAGTGTCCCATACCTATCCGGCCGAACAGCAGAAGCTGGACTTCTGGGCCTACATCCAGCAGGATCCTTATCTGAGCAAGCACACCGGTGAGGTGGCCGAGCGTAACAGCATTGTCTCTCCCTGGGTGCACCAGTTCGACCTGCGTGTGAACCAGAACTTCTACTTCTACACCGGTGCCAAGCAGCACAAGCACACCATCCAGTTGGGTATGGACATCCAGAATGTGGGCAATATGCTCAACCCCTGGTGGGGGAATGTGTGGTCCCTGTCTGCCAACGACAGTTACGGCAACACCAAGCCGCTCAAACTGACCAATCCGGACAAGGTCTATCTGGAAGGTGCCAAGCCCATCTTCGAGTTCCAGCGCGACGGTACCGAGGTCCTGAGCAAGACCTTCAGCCGTTCTGCCAGCCTGGCCAGCACCTGGTCCATGCAGCTCAGTGTCCGTTACATCTTCTAAACCCTGCGCCTTATGAAAATCAAGAATATTCTTTTGGGAATGACCATGCTGGCCGCTGTGGCCTGCAACGAGGCTTCTTTCGACGTAAAGGATCCCCAGGTCTCCACATTCCAGACGGCTTATGCCCTGGAGAGCGCAGAGGCAGGCACCTTTGCCCTTACATTTAACGCCAATATGCCCTGGTACATCGTGGTGAGCCCTGCAAACGCCACCAGTGAGGTGACCGATATCCGCGTAACCCCCAGCTCCGGCGAGGGTTCCCTGCGTCCCATCACCGTTACCGTGAAGTACGGTGCCAACGCAGACCTCAGGCGCGAAGCCATCATCTCCATCGTGACGGACGCTACCGGCGCCGCCGTGCGTTTCTCGCAGGCCGGCAAGAACGACCCGACGGAAATCAAGGGCACCATCCAGACGCCTTACGCCCCGAACGACCTGGTGAAGGATATGCTGGCCGATAAAATCCCTACCGGCGATGTCTATATCCGTGGTATCGTTTCCAAAGTGAAGGAAATCAGTGCCTCCTATGGCAACGCCACCTTCTGGCTCACCGATGACGGTGTGCACCCGGACGACGACAACGCCGCCTTCCAGGTGTATCGCGCCAAGGACTTCGGCATGTCCAATGTTTCCTCTGAGAACCTTCTCAAGGTAGGTGACGTGGTTACGGTTCTGGGTAAGGTTACCCTCTATAATGGTAAAACGCCCGAGACCCAGCAGAACCAGGCCCAGATTCTGGCCGTGAACGGTGTGGGTACGCCTTTCGGCGCCGGCACCGAAGACCTCCCTTACAATGTAGGTATGGCCGTGAACCGCTGCCAGGAAACCGGCACCACCAACACCGAGGAACTCCTGGTGAAGGGCGTCATCGCCAAGATCAAGGAAATCAGTCCTTCCTATGGCAACGCCACCTACTGGATTACCGATGACGGTTACATGCCCGCCACCGAGACCTCCGTGCTGCAGGTATTCCGCGGCAAGTGGTTCGGCGGCGAGAACTTCACTGCAGAAGACCTGCTGAAGGTGGGTGACGAAGTGGTGATCAGCGGTACGCTTGTGAACTACAACAGCACCACGCCGGAAATGAACGCCGGCAACAAGCTCGTTCTCCTCAATGGCAAAACTGAGTAATAAACATAATAACAACTGAATATGAAACTTAGAAAACTCTTTTTGACAGTCATGGCCGGAGCGGCTCTGCTCATGGCCTGTGACAAGAAAGAAGTGGATCTGGGACCCGCCAAGCTCACCGTGAACCCCACGGACATTGAGTTTGAGGAGAACATTGCTTCCCAGGATATCAGCATCCTCGCTACCCGCGACTGGGCCGTGACCGGCCTGCCGGACTGGATTGCCGTCTCCAAGGAGGCCGGTTCTGCCAATGTCGATGCTCAGAAAATTTCCATTTCCGTGACGCAGAATAAGGGCAACAACCGTTCGGCTACCCTTACCTTCTCCATCGGCTTCGCCCGTTCCGTCATCCACATCAAGCAGGTAGGTCCGGACGGTGAAGTGGACAACGGCGACGGCACCAAGGCCAATCCGTTCAATGTAGACGGTGTCATCGAGTATGTCACCGCCCTGGGCGACAAAGAAAGCGAGGTGAACGTCTATGTGAAGGGTAAGATCAGCGCCGTGAGCGAGGAATTCAGCACGCAGTACGGCAACGCTTCCTTCACCATCTCCGAGGACGGTTCCACCGAAGGTGCGCAGTTCACCGCATTCCGTGTCCTGTATCTGGGCAACAAGAAGTTCGCTACCGGCGACACCCAGATCAAGGTGGGTGACGACGTAATCCTCTACGGTAAGGTGGTCAACTTCAAGGGTAACACTCCCGAAACCGCACAGAACTCCGCCTTCCTGTTCAGCCTGAACGGCGTGGACAAGGGTGGTGACGGTGGCCAGGGCGGAGAAGGCACCCCGAAGGGTACCGGTACCCTGGAAGATCCGTACAACCCCGCCGGTATTGCCGCCGTGGCTGCTGCCCTGGCCGACAACGCCGTGTCTACGGAGAGCTACTACATGAAGGGTAAGATCTCCAAGATTGCCGTGAGCAAGAACGTGGAGCAGACCTTCGCCAACAGCGGAGACTATGGCAACGCCTCTTTCTATATCACCGATTCCGAAGACGCCACCGGTGAATTCTACATCTATCAGACGTATTATCTGGGTAACCGCAAGTGGGTTACCGGAGACACCGATATCAAGGTGGGCGACGAGGTCATCGTCTACGGCCCCGTCACCAAGTATGTGAGCAGCTACGGCACCACGCTGGAGACTTCCGGCAAGGGCGCCAGCTATATCTACAGCCTTAACGGCACCACCGGCACCGACATACCTCCGACTCCGGTCGTAGAGCCCAAGGGCACCGGCACCAAGGACGATCCGTTCAATGTGGCCGCTGCCATCGTCAAGGCCAAGGAAACGGGCGAAACCGTGACGGCCGATGAATATTACATCAAGGGCACCGTCTCTGCCGTTTCCCTGAGCGCCGAACATAAGAACGCCGACCTTGACCTGGTCGACGTCGAAAACGGCGAGGTGTTCAAGGCTTTCCGCATCAAGGGCTTTGAAGGGGCCGATATCACCGGCACCGAACCCATCAAGAAGGGCGACGTGGTGGTTGTCTGCGGCAAGATCGTCAACTACAAGGGCAATACGCCCGAGACCGATCAGGGTGGTAAACTGATCACCTGGAACGACAAGACCTCCTTCGACGGCCAGGGTGGCGGCGGCGGAGTCCCCACAGGTGATTCCTATGTATTGGATAAGGATGCCATTAAGGCTGCCCATACAGAAGCATGGAGTTATACCAGCGGCGAAAAGAAAGTTAAGGCCACCGATGGTAGCGAGTGGACTCTGGTTAATACTTATGCCAGTAAGGACCAGGTGACCGTTCAGATGAACAAGGGCAAAGGCTCCTATGTCCTTACTCCTGCAGCACCAGAAGGAAAGGTAGTTAAGAAGATCTCTGTCGTCTTAAACAAGGCTGCTAAGGGTGATGGCGAAATGGGCGACCGTCCTATCGACATTCTCAGTGCCGACGGTGCCACTACGTTGCTTGATGACGTCACCGGTCAGGCCCTTGCCGATGGACTTGAGGTTCCTGCCGGAAATGCTCAGGTTAAGATTATCTGCGATGAAACCAACGGCGGCGCGGTCTATATCACCAGCATTACCGTGACCTTCACTGATGGTGAAGGCGGCGGCCTGGGCGGTGGCGGCGACGAGGAGGAGAAACTCCCCGTGAACGACGGTCTAACCGAGGAAACCGCATTTACCGTGCAGGATGCTATCTATGTGGCCAAGCACTCCGAGGAAGTTAAGGAATACTTCGTAAAGGCCGTTGTGGGCAAGGATGTCGCCATCAAGAACGGCGTCGCTTCCTTCGAACTCGTCGACGGCACCACCACCGAGAAACTCACCGTTGTAAAGGCCAAGTCCTTCAAGGGCGCCGCCTTCGACGGCTCCGAGCCCCTGGATTGGCTGGACGAGGTCATCCTCAAGGGTAAAGTCACCGAATACAGCACCCTCCCGGCCCTCACCGAGGCCAGCTTCGTCAAGTGGAACGGCAAGAAGACCTTCAAGGAGCCCGAAACCAACCTGGCGAAGGTGATCGCTGCGGCCGATAATGCCGATGTCTACTTCACCGCCGTGGTGAGCGCCGTTACCACCAACAGCTTCGTGGTAACCGACGGCACCAACAACTTCTACGTATTCAAGCCCGCCACCATGGCCGCCATCGGCGACAAAGTGACCGTGTCCGGCGTGAAGACCACCTACGGCGGCATCGTCGAGACCAATCAGGGCGCCGAGGTAGAAGTGGTCGAAACCGGCAAGACCGTCGAATATACCGTGGCCGATGATATCACCGCCACCTTCGACGCCTACCCGGCTTCCAATACCGGCAAAACCAGTGACTACGTTACCTTCACCGGAAAGCTTGTCAAGAGCGGCAACTACTACAATGTAGAGGTAGAAGGCGCCACCACCTACAAGGGCAGCGTCTCCAATCCTATTGCCGCCCTTGGTCTGGATGCCCTCGTAGACAAGACGGTCGACTTCACCGGTTACTATGTAGGTACCAGCGGCAGCAACACCAAGTACATCAACTTCGTCTGCACCAAGGCCGTAGAATTTGTCGAGAATCCCAAAGAACCTTTCGAAATTGTATTTACTTCGGCTGCTGCTGTGACGAGCGAAGGCGTGACCGTCACCTGCAGCAAGGGTAGCGGCTCCTCCGCTCCCGCCTGGAATGAAGGCGCCAGTGAACTCCGCCTTTATGCGAAGAACGTAATCAAGGTCGCGTCAGCCGAGGATATCGCAAAGATCGATTTCTACTTCCATAAGCAGGGATCCAAGACATTCCAGTCTATCTCCATGACTTCCACGGAAGGAACCTACACCGACTGCGCGGCCTCTACCAGCGCCACAGACTCCAAGATAGCCACGTGGGAAGGTACTTCCAAACTGGTTGAGCTTACCCTTGGTGACACCTCCGGCGGACAGCGTGTCCTCGAAAAGGTTGTCATTACCCTCAAATAATCTGCAATGTCCAGAAAACTGACCGTTATCGCCCTGTCCCTTCTGGTAGCCCTCACGGGTTGCCAGAAGACGGACGAGGTGTCCATCCAGCAGCGGAGCAAATACCTGTCCTCTGCGGCGGACGGCGTTTTCTTTGCCGTGACGGCCAGTGGCGAGTGGACGCTGGACGTGGAATTCCCCGCCGGGACCGAGGCCTGGGCCGACGTAACCCCGAAGAAGGGGACGGGCAGTGCCAACAACATCATCTTTAACTTTGATGCGAACAAGGCCGATACCCCCCGCGAAGCGACGGTCATCCTGAAAGGCAACGGCTCCGAGGCCCGCGCCGTCTATACGCAGGCTGCCAAATCGGCCTCCGCGCTGCCGGGCGACTACGGCTACGACGTCGCGCCCTTCGACTGGCTGGAACTGCCGGCCATGAAGAGCGGAGACCGCAGGGAAGTGCTCGTACATAAGGCCGATGGTGGCAAGTACACGAACCGCTCCAAGAGCGGCCTCCGTAACTGGAGCTGCTACTGGGATTACAAGGAGCACATGTCTCTTTGGGTGGCCTATCCGCTGAACAACGGCATCAAGGGCAGTGGGACCGGCCGCACAGAAGCCTGGGGTTTCGACCCGCTGCTTCCCAGCAGCATCCAGCCGAACCTCTCCGGGAGTTCCTATGGCGGCGGCTGGACCCGCGGACACCAGCTCCCGTCGGCCGACCGTCAGCGCAGCAAGACAGAGAACGCTACCACGTACTATTCCACCAACATGACTCCGCAGGAGTACGACTTCAACACCGGCATCTGGGTAGACTTGGAGAACAACGTGCGCAAGTACGCCTCCACGGCCGATACCCTTTATGTGGTGACGGGAGCCATCTGGGATCAGTCCACCCGCTGGAGCGGAAGCTCCTCCGGCTTCGCGGTGAAGATTCCCACCCATTATTTCAAAGCCCTTCTTTACAGTGGTTCATCGGCCTATGCCAAGAACACCGAAGGCTTCATGATGGCGGGCTTCCTCATTCCGCACGAAGGATACAGCGGCAAGTACACCAACTACCGCATTTCCATCGACGAGCTGGAACAGAAGACGGGTATCGACTTCTTCCCGGCCCTGGAACGCATGGATAAGTCCCTCTCCCAGCAGCTGGAAGCCGCTACGCCCAACGCGCAATTCTGGAATTAACGAACAATAAACAAGCTCTGATATGAAAAAGATCGTAACCCTCGCTCTTGCAGCGCTCCTGCTCCTTCCGGGCTGGAGTGCCGGTGCACAGGCGAAGAACGGGAAATCCTACGTGATTGGCTTCTACAATCTGGAGAACCTGTTCGACACCTACCACGACGAAGGCAAGAACGACTACGAATATCTCCCCGACGGCGCCAACGAATGGACCGATGCCAAGTATGCCAAGAAACAGCAGAACATGGCGAAGGTGATTGCCGATATGGCCAAGGACAACAAGGCCTGGCACGCCGTCCTGGGTGTCTCCGAGATTGAAAACCGCCATGTCCTGGAGGATCTGGTGGCCGAGCCCGCCATTGCGAAGGCCAACTACCAGATTGTCCACTACGACGGCCCCGACCGCCGCGGTGTGGATGTGGCCCTGCTGTACAAGCCGGAAATCCTTACGGTTCTGGAGAGCGAAAGCATTCCTTTCACCTTCGAGCCCTCCCGCATTGACTGGAGCGAATGGTCCCAGGAAGAAAAAGATGCCTTCCGTACCCGTGACGTGCTCATGGTGCGCGGTACCATCGACGGCGAAATGTTCGCCTTCTTCGTAGCTCACCTTCCTTCCCGTCTGGGTGGAAAAGGTGCCGACCTCCGTCCCCGTGGCGCCGAGATTATCTATCAGCGTGCCATGGAGCTGCAGCAGGAGTTCCCCGGTATCAAGATCGTGACCATGGGCGACATGAACGACAACCCTACCGACATCTCCATGACGGAGTTCCTGCGCGGTAAGGAGACCATCGCCGAAACCACGGACGAAGATTTCTTCGACCCCTTCCTGAGCATGATCAAGGCCGGTTACAGCTCCCTTTACTATCGCGGGGAAGGCAATATCTTCGATATCGTGATGGTGAACAACGCCCTGGCCAACGCTCCCAAGGGAACGTTCCAGATCCAGCCCATCGTGAAAGGCAAGTACTACGGACGTGTGTTCAGCAAGCCGTATATGACCAACCAGACCGGTCAGTACAAGGGAACCCCCTTCCGCACCTTCTCCAACGGTGCGTTTGTGGGCGGCTTCTCGGACCACTATCCCACTTACATTGTTATCAAAAAATAGCACAACCATATGACTAAACGAATCATTCTGGCATTTGCCGCCCTTCTCGGCTCCGTGGCCCTGTTCGCACAGGACCCCACGGGCGGCGTGAAGGGTACGGTGGTCAACCGTAACGGCCGTCAGCCGGTGGAGAATGCGCGCCTCGTTCTCATGCAGGGGGCTGCCCAGATCGCCACGGCAACATCGGCCCAGGATGGCACCTTCCTCCTGGAAGGCCTTCCCGACGGCATGTACACCCTGCTCATCTCCGCGCCTGATTTCCTGGACAGCCAGGTGCAGGTGACGGTGAACGACGGCTATGTGAAGAACATGTTCAACCTCTCCGTCACGGCGGTTTCGCAGGTGACCGAGGTGGACGACGACTCCTTCGCCGCCTTCGACATGGATGACAGCGGTTACAGCGACAACCCCACCATCCTGTTCGGCAGCAACGACGTGTTCAACAGCATTGCCGGTTTCAATTTTACCTCCGTGCGTTTCCGCGCCCGCGGTTACAGCTCCGAGAGCCAGGACGTGCTCCTGGCCGGTGTGAAGCTGAACGACGCCATCACCGGTTACAGCCCCTTCTCCCTGTGGAGCGGCCTGAATGAGGCCACCCGCAGCAAGGAGAGTGTGGACGGCGCCGAGGTGAGCGACTACGGCTTCGGTGGCTACAACGGCCTCACCAACATCCTCGGCACGGCCAGCGACATGCGCAAGGGCCTGCGTGCCAGCGTGCTCACCAACAGCACCCTGTACCGCCTGCGCCTGATGGCATCCTACGCTACCGGCATGCAGGACAACGGTTGGGCTTTCGCCGCCAACGTGAGCGCCCGTCTGGGTGGCAACGACTGGGTGAACGGTGTTTACTATCGTTCCTTTGCCTACTATCTGGCCGCCGACAAGGTGCTGAACGATGCCAACACCCTCCACTTCGTGTTCTTCGGAACGCCCGGTCAGCGCGGCGCCCAGAACTCCTCCACGCAGGAAGTGTACGACCTCATGGGTGATAACATGTACAACAGCAACTGGGGTTACCAGAACGGCCATGTGCGCAACGCCCGCGTGCGCAAGACGCACGAGCCCATCGCCCTGGTGAAGTGGGATTTCAAACCCTCCGACACCTTCGAGGGCAGCGCTACGCTCCTGTACCGTTTCGGTAAGAACGGCTACACCGCCCTGGATTGGTACGACGCCCAGGATCCCCGTCCGGACTACTACCGCAACCTGCCCAGCTATTACTACGGCACCATTAACGGCGAGTACGTAGAGGACCTGAACCGCAACAACCCCGACAAATACATGAGCGCCCTCAACGTATGGCGTTACTCCGATATGTATTCCAACCTCACCCACGTAGACTGGGACCGTATCTACAACGTGAACCGTATGCAGGATAACGGCCGTTCCAAGTACGTGCAGGAAGAGCGTCGCGTAGACCAGAAGGACCTGAACTTCGCGTTCACCTTCAAGGCCCGTCCCACCGACTGGCTCACCCTGAACGGCGGCTTCAACGCCCGCGTGAACCGTACGGAATACTTCAAGGTGGTAGCCGACTTGCTGGGCGGCGAGTACTTCGTGGATGTGGACAACTTCGCCGAGCGCGACTTCGCCACCTCCCCGTACAAGACCCAGAACGACCTGAATTACTATCTTCTGAACGGCGCTGCCCAGGTGCTGCACGTGGGAGACAAGTACGGCTACGACTACTACGCTCAGGTGCGTAACAACGAGGCCTGGCTCAGCGGCAAGTTCGTGACCGGTCCCTTCAGCGCCACGGTTGCCGGCCGCATCGGCTACGAAAGCTTCTGGCGTGAAGGCCTGGTGCGCAAGGGCCTGTTCCCGGGCCTGGCTCCGAACGGCAACAAGATGATCGACCCGGCTACCGGCGAGACCATCGAGCCCAGCTACGAGCCCGACGGTTCCGTGACCACTTCCTACGGCAAGTCCAAGGTAGCCCGCTTCTTCACTTACTCCGGTAAGGTGAACCTGAACTATGTCATCGGCGGCAATATGCGCCTGTATGCCAACGTGGGTTACTTCAACGACGCTCCTAAGTTCAACAACGTGTTCCTGAGCCCCCGCACCCGCAACTCCATGGTGCAGGACCTGACCACGTCCAAGACCTTCTCCTCCGACGTGAACTGGCAGTACAGCGGCAACGGCATCAACATGCGCGCCACCGCTTACTGGACCAAGATGTGGGACCAGAGCAAGGTGATGAGCGCCTTCGATGACCTGCAGAACGCCTACTCCAACTTCGCCATCAGCGGCATCAACGAGCGCCACATGGGTTTGGAATTCGGCTTCAAGTTGCCTACTTACGTAGTGCCCAACCTGTCCCTGCAGGGTGTCCTGGCCCTGGGTGAGTACATCTACACTTCCACCCCGAAGATGACCCAGACCGTGGACAACAGCGCCGAGACCGTGATGGAGAACGTCTGGGTTCCCTACTGGACCAAGACCCAGCTCGCCGACGGCACGGTGACGCAGAAGCACTATGTGCCTTCCACGCCGCAGACGGCCGCCAGCATCGGCCTTGCCTATAACTACGACTACTGGTTCATCGACGCCGACGTAGAGTACTTCGAGCGCGCCTACCTGGATATGAACCCGCTCTACCGCACGGACTACGCCGTGGCCGGCCTGGACAACACCATCACCGACGAGGAAGTGGTGTACATGACCACCCAGGAGCAGTTCAAACCCGCCTGGCTTGTGAATGTCTCTGTGGGCAAGAGCTGGTACATTCAGCGTAAATACCAGCTGGGCTTCTCCTTCAATGTGAAGAATATCCTGAACAACAAGGACGTGAAGACCGGCGGTTACGAGCAGACCCGCATGGTGGATAACACCGCCTCCAAGAGCCGTTACTACCGCTTCGACTCCAAGTACTTCTATATGGCAGGTACCAACTATATGCTTAACATTTACTTCAGATTCTAAGAGCCATGAAAAAGTTTATTCTTTGCATTGCTGCCCTCTCAGCACTTGTCTCCTGCCGGAGTCTGAAAGAAGAATGGGATCCGGTGTTCACCATCAATTACCCCGATGGCGCCTTCAAGCTGCCCCTCACCGAGGACCAGCTGAAGGAGAACGAAGGCCTGGAGTCCATCACCTCCATCAAGGAGCTGAAAGCCCTCTACAATGGCATTGCCGTTACCATCGACCAGAACATCTGGGTGAAGGGTAGGGTGATTTCCTCCGACAAGAGCGGCAATATCTACAACGAAATCTACATCCAGGACGGCAAGTCCGCCACGGACGGCGAAGCCATCACCCTCAAACTGGGCAAGGGCTCGCTGTATAACGAGTACCCGCTGGGTACGGTCCTCTATGTCAAGTGCGAAGGTCTCACGCTGGGCGCCTACAACGGCATGCTGCAGCTGGGAATGGGGGCCGATCAGACAGCGACCAACGAGTACGAGACCTCCTACATCAACCTGCAGGCTGTGATCGATGCCCACATCTTCCGCGGCTTCCAGGAGGACGTCATCGCGCCCGTGACGCTCAATGAAACCACCCTGAAGGCGGCTATCACCAAGGGATCCTCCGACCCCATCTGGGGCAAGGTGGTCACCATCAAGGGCTGCGTCTACGCCGACCAGATCTTCGCCCTCTTCTATCCGAACTCCAACATGGCCCACAAGAGCGGCAACCCCGAAAACCGTGTGTTCCTTTCCGACGCCGGTACCTGGGGCGTTGACACCTGGGCCTGCACCAAGGCCGGTTACATCGGCTATCTGGAGAGCGGCGCCTGGGATACCGCCCAGGTGGGCAGCGGCGCCACGCGCTACGGTTCCATTCTCGGCACGCCCGACAAGTACCTCGACGAGGACACGGCGGCCAAGTTCGGCCCGGATGCCACCCTCAGCTATAAGGAAATCATGATCAAATATGCATCGGCCAACTACATCTCCCACTACTTCAAGCTGGGCCAGACGGACGTGCAGGTGCGCACCAGCGGCTATGCCAAGTTCGCCGACACCAAACTTTCGGCCGACATCCTGGCCAAGAAGCCGGTGACCATCACCGGTATCGTCACGCTGTACAACGGTGCCGCACAGATTTCCCTGATCGACGATCCTTCTATTTCTGTAGTAATTGAATAATGAAACGAACCTTTAAAATCGCCAGGCCTCTGGGCCTGGCTTTGCTTATGATCGTAAGCGCCTGCGACAACAAGTCCAACAACATCTTCCTGCAGGAGTGGGACACCCCTTACGGCACCGCTCCCTTCTCTCAGATTACCATTGACCAGTACGTACCCGCCTTCAAGGCCGGTATCGAAGAGGAAAAGGCCAACGTGCAGGCCATCATCGACTGCAAGGATGCCCCTACCTTCGAGAACACCATCCTGGCCTTCGAAAAAGCCAGCCCCATTCTGGACAAGGTGCAGGGCGTGTTCTTCAACCTGGCCGAGAGCGACTCCACCCCTGAGATGCAGGCCATCGAGGAAGAGGTGACCCCGCTGATCACCGATGCCGGCAATGAAATCATGATGAACGAAGCCCTCTTCGCCCGCGTGAAGGCTGTCTATGAAAACATGGAAGGCCTCACCCGCGAGCAGCAGATGACTACCAAGAAACTCTACCAGGGCTTCGAGCGCAACGGCGTCGGCCTGGACGAGGCCGGCAAGAAGCGTTTTGCCGAAATTTCCAACCGCCTGGCCACCCTCACCCAGCAGTTCGGTCAGAAGCTGCTGGCCGAAAATAACGCCTTCAAAGAGGCTACGGGCATCACCGTGAGCGAGTACTACGACTTCATGGCTTCCTGCCCCGACCGTGCCAAGCGTGAGCAGGTGTTCAAGGCTTACTCCTCCCGTGGCAACCACGGCGACGAGAACGACACCAACGCCATCGTCCTGGAGGTCCTGAAGTTGCGTGCCGAAATGGCTAAGCTCCTGGGCTATCCCAACTTTGCCGCTTTCCAGCTGTCCAACAAGATGGCCGGCGACCCTGCCACCGTGGACAACTTCCTGCAGCCCATCATGGATGCCTGCATGCGCAGCGCTAAAGCCCAGATGAAGGAAATGCAGGCCCTGGCCGGTTACAAGATCGAGGCTTGGGACTGGATGTATTATGCCGAGCAGCTCCGCGCCAAGAAATATGCCCTGGACGAGAACGTGACCAAGCCTTACTTCCAGGCCGACAGCGTGCTCAAGGGTGTATTTACCGCTGCCCAGAAGATTTACGGTATCAAGATCGAAGAGGCTCCCGAGGTTGAAGTTTACAACCCCAACGTGTATGCCTACAAGCTCACCGAGCCGGACGGCAAACTCATCGGCATCTTCTATCGCGACTACTATGTGCGTCCCACCAAGCGTGGCGGTGCCTGGATGAATAACTTCCGCGAGCAGGCTACCGGTGTGCGTCCCATCATCGTGAATGTGTGCAACTTCCCGGCTCCGAATCTGGATCCGACGGCTGCCACCCCGAGCCTTCTCACCATTGACAATGTACAGACCGCTTTCCATGAGTTCGGTCACGCCCTGCATGGCTTCCTGAGCCAGTGCAACTACACCAGCGTTTCCGGTACCAACGTGGCCCGCGACTTCGTGGAGATGTTCTCCCAGTTCAACGAGAACTTCGCCTTTGTGCCGGAGATTCTGGCCGAGTATGCCAACAACTGCTATACCGGCGAGCCCATCCCGGCCGAGCTGGTGGAGAAGATCCAGAAGGCTCTCAAGTTCAACCAGGGCTTCACGGCCGGCGAGACCTGCGCTGCCTCTATCCTGGATATGAAGTGGCACGAGCTGTCCGTAGACCAGCTGGCCGCTTTCGAAGGCCCCGAGGATATCCGCGCCTTCGAGGATAAGGTTTGCAAGGAGATGGGCCTCATCGGCGAAATCATCCCCCGTTATCGCACCTCCTACTTCAACCACATCATCGGCAGCGGCTACAGCGCCGGTTACTACAGCTACCTCTGGAGCGAGGTGCTGGCCGTGGATGCCTGGGAGAAGTTCAAGGAAGACGGCATCTTCAACAAGGCTACGGCCGATTCCTTCCGCAAGACCTTCCTGGAGAAGGGTGGCAGCGAGGAACCCATGACCCTCTATAAACAATTCAGAGGAGCCGTTCCCGACCCCTCTGCTTTGATGCGTGCCCGTGGACTGAACTAATCTTATCTTGTCATTCCGAGCGAAGCGAGAGAATCTCTTACTTGATGTAAGAAGTAAGCACCTTCAGTCCTTCCTCCGGGATGAAGCAAATGTCATCGGCGTCGGCCGGGATGAGTACCGTCTCACCCTGGCCGATGCTCATTTCTTCCCCGTCCACTTCGAGGGTGCCCTTGCCTTCCAGGCACATGATTACCATAAAGGAGTCAATCTCCGACAGGTCTTTGGCGTAGGGGAGAGTGAGGTCCAGGACGCTGGTGGTGAAGTAGGGGCAGCTGGCCAGCTCCTGCTCCTCGTCCTGCTCGGGGGTGTATTCTGTACGGTAGTTGTCGTAGACAGTGTAATCGATGGCATCTTTGGCCCACTCGGTGTGCAACTGGCGGGGTTTGCCGTCCAGGCCCGGGCGGTTGTAGTCGTAGATGCGGTAGGTGATGTCGGAGGTCTGCTGAATCTCGGCGATGTAGCAGCCGCCGCAGATGGCGTGGATGCGGCCGGCAGGGAGGAAGAAGACGTCGCCCGGCTGCACGTCATAACGTGTGAGCACGTCGGTGATGGTACCATCGGCCACCTTCTGCTCGTAGATTTCGGGGGTGATCTTCTCTTTCAGGCCGACGAGCAGGTGTGCGCCCGGCTGCGTGCCAATCACGTACCACATCTCGGTCTTGCCCTTGCTGTGGTGACGCGGGCCGGCCACTTCGTCGTTCGGATGTACCTGGATGGAGAGGTCCTGCTTGGCGTCGATGAATTTTACCAGCATGGGGAATTCGTCCCCGGTGTTTTCGTACACGTGCTTGCCAATCAGCTGCCCTTTGTACTCTTTGGTGAGCTCGGCGATGGTCTTGCCGGCCAGGGGGCCTTCGGCCACTACGCTTTCGTTATTCATGACTCCGGAAAGCTCCCAGCTTTCCGTGCCCCATACCAGGGTTTTCAGAATGGGTTTAAATTTCAGAGGATGCATAGGTTATCTTTTGACGTGCAAAATTACACAAATTTTCGCAGACCTGATGCCCCTTGTTTCGATTATCCAAAATGGATTATCCGATTTGGATAATTGATATTTTCCCACTATCTTCGCAAAAAATAACCGCCATGGAGAATCCGTTCTATATTACCGGAATCATTCCCGAGAAGTACTTCTGCGACCGGGAGGCCGAGACGAAGAAGATGATCACGCTGCTGGAAAACCAAAGCAACGTGCTCCTTACTGCGTATAGAAGGATGGGTAAGACGCAACTCATCCGTCATATCTTCGAACAGCCCGGCATCAAGGAGAAGTATTACACTTTCTATGTGGATCTCTATTCCACTACTTCGGTCCGCGAGATGGCCTTTTTCATGGGGAAAGAGATTTACCGTACGCTGGTTCCCGGCAGGAAACGCTCATGGGAGCTTTTCTTCTCCACGGTCAAGTCTATAGCGGCCGGATTTGGGATTGATCCCGTCACAGGTGCGCCCACAGCCCAGCTGCAACTGGGGGATATCCACTCGCCGGAAATGACCCTGGAAGAGATTTTCTCTTACTTGGAGAAGGCCGATAAACCCTGCATTTTCGCCATTGACGAATTCCAACAGATAGCAAAGTATCCGGAGGGAATGGTCGAGGAGTTGTTGCGCACCCACATCCAGAGGATGAATAATTGTCATTTTATCTTCTCCGGTAGTGACAGGCACATCCTGGAACAGATGTTCCAGTCCTATGCGAAGCCGTTCTACAATAGCGCGAAGCCTGTCTTTCTGGACAGAATTCCGAAGGAAAGCTACATCGATTTTGTGGTCCGTCAGTTCGCACTTGCCGGCAGGGTAATTTCGCCGGAGACGGTATCCTATTGTTACGACCTGTTCGACGGATACACCTTCTACATCCATAACATCTTCCATGATGTCTTCGCGTTTGATACCAGCGAGACGCTGGGGATTGATAACATCCACTTGGCGCTGGACAACATCCTGGAAGAAAACAGCCACACCTATAAGGAGGTCCTTGGAAAACTGACACTGGCACAAAAGCAGACTCTTGCTGCCATAGCTCGTGACAAAGTAGTGATGCACCCGACGTCGGGAGCCTTTGTCAAGAAGCATGCACTCGGCTCTCCCAGCTCTGTACAAAAAGCCATCACTGCTTTGCTGGATCAGCAGTTCGTCAGTTATCATGCAGACAACGGAAACAAGGAATATTTCATTCCGGACAAGTATTTTGACTACTGGCTGAGGATGAACTATTAGTTGAAATAAATACTTTTTGCGCCCGGGCTCGTCTGTGCCCGGGCGCAATTATTATGTTTCATGTTTCGTTTTTAAAATTCTTCACTTTTAATAGGGGAAATTTCTTAAAAATTGCTTTGATGAATTGATCCGTATTTCGTATATTTGTCGCAACTAATAACCAACGAAAGATATTCATTCTGAAAAGAACCAATACTTTCCACTTATTTATTAACCAAACTTATGTTCAAAAAACTACTATCAGTATTACTGACATTCGTCCTGTGGGCAGGTGTCAGTGCAGTTGCTTTTGGGCAAACTGCCAACGGTGTCGTAGTCGATGCACAGGGCCAGCCCGTCCCGGGCGCCAGCGTCATCGTTAAAGGAACGGCAACGGGAACCATGACCGGTGCGGATGGCGCATTCGTCATCAACGCTAAACCCGGAACCGCCCTTGAAATCTCCTGCATTGGTTACGCTACCGTCGAGGTGGCCGCCGGCCAGAACCTCCGTGTTGTCCTTGAAGAAGACAACGAATTCCTTGAGGAATCAGTTGTCGTGGGCTTCGGCACGCAGAAGAAGGTGAACCTCACCGGTGCCGTCACCGCCGTTGACGCCGAAAAGGTGTTCGGCAGCAAGCCTATCACCGATGTTTCCAAGGGCCTTCAGGGTGTTGTTCCCGGTCTGACCATTACCTACAACACCAATGACCTGACCGCTTCTCCTACCATGAAGATCCGCGGTACCGGTTCTATCAATGGTCTGAATCAGCCGCTCATCCTCCTGGATGGCGTAGAGGTTCCGGATCTTTCCTTCGTGAACCCTGACAATATCAAGAGCATCTCCGTCCTGAAGGACGCCGCCTCTTCCTCCATCTATGGTAGCCGTGCTGCCTGGGGTGTGATCCTCATCACCTCCAAGGACGGTTCCGCCGTGAAGGAGAACGTGACCATCACTTATTCCAATAACTTCTCCTGGAACCAGCCTGTCGGCCTTCCTAACTACATCACTTCCAAGGAAGGTATCATGAAGCAGCTGGAGCAGGGTATCCTGGCCCAGAAGAATGTCAACGGCTCCCGTATCGAGGCCTTCGGTATGTATTACGATACCATCGGCGCCGGCATCGAGAGATGGTTTGACAACTATCAGGGTAACCTGAGCAATCCCGTCTATAAGTACGGTGAGGACTACGAGTTCATCAACGGTACTCCTTATTACTACAGAGTCTCCGATCCCAACAAGGAGATCTTCAAGACTTCCTTCTCCCAGACCCACAACCTGAACATTTCCGGTAATGCTTCCAAGACCAACTACAACATCGGCCTTGGTTTCACCCGCAATGAAGGTAACATGAAGGCCGCCAAGGAAAACAACGTGAAGCGTTACAACGTCAACATCTCTACCAATAGCCAGGTCAAGGATTGGCTGAATATCGGTACCAAGGTGATGTACGTCGAAAAGGAATTCACCTATCCTTACGGTTTCGAGGCCAGTAACGGCGCCATGGGTCTGCTGTACTACACCATGCGTTTCCCGGCTTTCTTCCCCTTCGGTTATTCCGACGGTGGCCCCAGAGATGCTGACGGCAACCTGACCAACGCCAGCGCTGCTACCGGTGAGGGTCTCCTCTTCCGTCATGGTAACGTATATGTGGCCGAGGAAGCCATCTGCTCCTCCAAGGATCAGTACCTGACCATCGGCGGTAATGTAAGAATGAACTTGGCCCCCGGCCTCACTTTCTACGCCGACTACACCCGCGGTCGTTACAACTACGAGAACCGCTCCATCCGTCAGCCCGTCTATACCGCTAACTGGAGCTTCCCGTCCCGCAATGCCGTTACCACCGCCGACTTCCTCTCCAGAACCTATGTAAGCAAGATCACCAACACGTACAATGCTTACTTCGACTATATCATGAGCATTCAGAACGCTCATAACTTTGCGTTCAAGCTGGGTGCCAACGCCGAGGATCTCCGCTACAACAGCCAGAGCCTCACCACCAATGGTGTGCAGAACGTCAACGTCCAGACCCTGAACCTGACCGACGGTAAGATGGAAGCTACGGTTGACGAGGAACTGAGACATCGTGCCACCGCCGGTTTCTTCGGCCGTATCAACTATAACTACAAAGAGAAATACCTCCTGGAGGTGAACGGTCGTTATGACGGTTCTTCCGCTTTCCGTCCCGGTAAGCAGTGGGCTTTCTTCTCCTCCGCTTCCGCTGGTTACAAGATCTCTGAAGAAGATTTCTGGACCAACATCAAGCCTTACGTTCCTACCTTCAAGATCCGTGGTTCCTATGGTTCCGTAGGTAACCAGGCCCTGGAATCCTGGTATCCGTACATCTCCACGCTGGCTACCGAAACTGCCAAATGGCAGGGTGCCGACGGCAACCAGAAGAGCACCGTCAAGACTCCCGCTGCTGTGAATACAGACATGACCTGGGAAAAGATCCGTACCCTGGATCTGGGCTTCGACGCCGGCTTCCTGAACAACGAACTCACTGCTACCTTCGACTGGTACATGCGCGAGAATATCGGTATGCTGGTGAACGGTAACGAGATTGTCCGCTATGTGGGTATCGAGTCCGCTCCGCTCGAGAACGGTGGTAACATGCGCACCTACGGTTGGGAATTCCAGCTGGACTACAACCACTCCTTCAGCAAGGATCTGGCTGTTTACGGTACGTTCACCCTCTCTGACTCCAAGTCCAAGATCACCAAGTGGAACACCAATACCGGTGCTCTCAACGACTGGTATGAAGGCAAGGAGCTCGGTGAAATCTGGGGCTTCGAGACCGACCGCTACTTCACTTCCGACGCTGACGTGGCCGCTTCTCCCGACCAGAGCAAACTGGCTACCGATACCTTCGTTTACACCGCCGGTGACATCAAGTACAAGGATCTGGATGGCAACAACTCCATCGATTCCGGTAAGGGTACCATCACCGACCACGGCGACCTCAAGCGTATCGGTAATGGCCTGCCTCGTTACGAGTATTCCCTGCGTCTCGGCGCCATGTTCAAGGGCTTCGATGCTGAAATCCTCTTCCAGGGTGTAGGCAAGCGCGACATGTGGACCACGTCTTCCCTGTTTATCCCCAACGCCGCTGGCGCTCAGATGAACATCTTCGAAGATCAGCTGGATTACTGGACCGAAGAGAACCCCAACGCTCGCTTCCCTCGTCCTTACATCAACAGCGCATTCGGTTCCCTGCCTGGTCTGCCTTCCAACTCCGGTTGCAACAACTTTGCACCTCAGACTAAGTACCTGAACAACCTGGCTTACCTCAGAATCAAGAACATCACCATCGGCTACACGCTGCCCAAGCAGCTCACCCAGAAGGTGAACGTGGAGAAAGCCCGTGTGTACTTCAGCGTCCAGAACCTCCTCACCTTCGACCATATCGGTGGTAAGATGGATCCTGAACTGACCGGTGGTTGGTCTTCCAAATTCGATATCGCCGGTGTGGATATGCGTTATGCCGGCCGTGCCATGCCGTTCAACCGCCAGTGGACCTGCGGCGTACAGATTTCTTTCTAAGTAAAAGAACCAGTTAATTGCATTCAGTATGAAAAAGACAATATATACTCTTGCCATTGCAGTTCTTGCCGTCTTCGGTCTCAGCAGTTGCGACAAATATCTGGACCGGAAACCGCTTGACAGCAACTCCGACGCTACCAACTGGACTTCAGAATCGGCTATTGAAACTTACTCCTGGAAGTTCTATGACCGCCTGAGCGAGCTCAGCTATGGTGACGGTTGGACCCGTGGTCAGTACCACGCCGATACCTACTCCGACGACTACGTAACGGAGGGCTTCAACGAATTCACCAAGAACGTTCCTAACTCCTCCGGCGTTTGGAATACCAACTACGACCGCATCCGTGAGGCCAACATCATGCTCTCCCGCATCGATCAGGTCCCCGGTCTGTCCGAAGCTGCCGCCAATCACTGGAAAGGCGTAGCCAAGTTCTTCCGCGCTATCTACTACTTCAACCTCGTAAAGACTTACGGTGATGTGGTATGGGTAGATGCCGAAGTGGACTTCGCCAAGGAGGAGAACGTGAAATGGGCCCGTACTTCCCGTGTGACCGTTATCGCAAACGTGCTGGCCGACCTCGACTTCGCCGTGGAAAACTGCTATGAGCCTGCCAAGGCCGGTGTCAATACCGTGAACAACATGGTTGCCGCCGCCTTCCAGTCCCGCGTTGCCCTTTACGAAGCCGCCTGGGAAAAGTATCACAATGTGTCCGGTGGAAAGAGCGAGGACTTCTACAAGAAGGCCAAGTCTGCCGCCAGCAAGGTGATGTCCAGCAACCTCTATGAGGTGACCAACGATTATAAGGGCATGTACACCTCCCTGTCCCTCGCAGGCAGCAAGGAAGTCCTCCTTTATAAGATCTACACCCTCGCCAATGTGAATGGCGGTAAGGTGACCGAGGGTCACGCCCAGTATGGCTGGAGCGACTCCTCCACTCCTACCTGGGGCCTTTCCAAGAGCGCTGTGGAGAACTACACCAATGCCAACGGTATCCCTACGCACATGTATGCTTATGACGACCAGACTCTGGCAGGCGTTTTCGCCAACAGGGACAAGCGTCTGAACGCTACTGTCTATGAGAAGATCCTCCCGATCGTGGAAGTCGCCTGGGATCACGGTATTCTCTCCACCACCGGTTACTGGACCTTCAAGTTCATGCCGCTGGAGCGTCGCGCTGAGATGGAAAACAACAACACCTGGAACGCTCCTTCCAACGATACCGACGGCCCTATCTTCACCTATGCCGAGGTTCTTGAGAACTATGCCGAGGCTTGCGCCGAGCTGGGTAACGCCACTCAGGCCGATCTTGACAATTCCGTGAACCTGCTCCGTACCAAGCATGGTCAGATCCCTGCCCTTAAGGTCGCCGGTACCGGTGTCACCGTTGGTGGAACCGCCATCACCAAGGATCCCAATGATCCCGCCGCCAATGTACTTCTTCAGGAACTCCGCCGCGACCGCCGCAGCGAGCTGATGTGCGACGGCTTCCGTCACGACGACCTCATGCGTTGGGCTCTGGGCCGCAACCTGGACACCAAGCAGAATCCTGACGGCTTCCTGGGTGCTTCCGAGGCTGCCCTCAAGGCTTACTACATGGCTACCGTCCCCGGTGCTTCCGAGGCTGGCTGGACTTCGGTCAAGGCTAAGAACTTCTTCTACAACGGCTACAAGTCCCAGTACAACACGGCTGCCATCAACGCCGGTGGTACCACCAACGACCGAGTCTGGAATGACAAGTACTATCTGGAGCCCATCCCGGCCGGCCAGATCCTCCTTGACAACAACCTGACCCAGAACCCCGGTTGGGAATAGTCTCGACTACATAGTATTATTTAGGCGACCCTCGCAAGGGGTCGCCTATTTTATTTGATCCGGGAGTTACTTGGATAGGATATCCGTGATTTCTTTTTTGATGATGGGAAGATCCTGAACGATGGTCGCCCAAATGATGCTCTTTTTGACCTTCTCATACCCATGGACAATCCGGTTCCTTAAACCATAGAGTTCGTGCCAGGGAATGCTGGGATGCTCGTCATAGAACTCCTCTGGGAGAAGATTGACTTTTTCTCCGATCTGGATAAACTCCAGGCAGATGGCATTAAAGTCTTTAAGATCGTTCATAAAAGATTCTTCTGTTGTGGTTTTCAACAGAAGATCTATATTGTTGATGTTATCCAGAATCCTTTCAAGGATATTGTGATTATCAGGCTGATTCATATATCAGGATCTTGTCGTTTTCTGCTGAAGGACGTGCAAAATCTTCAAGGCATTCATCCTCTATCAAATCTACAGACTTGTTGGTAACTTTTTCCAAGCGAGTCTGGATCTTGAGAAATCCCAGTATGGTAAGGTTATTGGGGGCCATCTGAACAAGAAGGTCTACATCACTTTCCGGCCCTTCCTGACCACGGGCGTACGATCCGAATAGCCATGCCTTTTGAACGGGTTCATTGACAAGCACTTCCCGGATCCGATTAACCATTATTCTGGTTTGCCTTTTCATATCTGCAAATCTACAAAAGGTTTTGTGTAAATGCAAACCAGGCCTTTTGAGAGGAGTAATAGATACTACGTGGGGATATAAATTATTTTTTCGTAACCTCTTGTTATTATAAAAGATAGTTACTAATTTTGATGAACAGTAACCATATGTTTTACTAACCAAAACTAACCAATGATTAAATTCTTTAATCCTATGGTGCGCCTAGGTTGCGCAGCCATAGCTCTACTCTCCTTGTTTTCCTGCGGACAAGAAAAGTTCAACAACAGTAGCTCCTATGCAGATACGGCACGCGCTTATTTCGAAAGCAATGCCACGGCTCTCTGTTATCCGAACACGTCGTCCAGTGATGCGATAGGGATGGATAATACCATCTTCCCTGTCTGGAGTAAAGCATCCGTAACTAAAGACGATGATGGATGTATTCTTGTCGAGGCGCCTCTCGGTGGCTCACAGAAACTCGTGGGCTGTGTGTATGAAGCCGTTGACGGGCAGATTTTGAGACATCCGGCTCTTGCCTCTCCGACTCTTGTATTTGTGTTTCATGATGAAACGGTGGAAGGGATGTATGTCCATACAATAATTAATCAATGCCGCTTTAGGGAAGGTGACGGGGCTATCCGTGTGGATGATGGCATAAGAGTTATTCTAGAGTCAGACCTTGACGGAACAATTCTTCATAACCACATTTTCCCCGGTAACACCACTGCCACAGCTTACGGGTACAAACTTGCTGTTAGCCTTCTTACAAAGGGAGGCAACGGGGATGGCCCCGAAGGTGCATGGGGCGATGAGGCGACATATGATTGGCCCCCCCGTCCGGGAGATAGATGTCCTTCTTGTGGGGAGCCGAAAGGTTCTTGCGTGTGTTCGGACATTTCTATTTGTCCTTTGTGTGGTCACCCTACAGACTTCTGTGTGTGTGACCCCGCAGATTCAAATCATCGAGGTTCTGATAGTTCGTTATGTTCATATTGCCGTCATCCTAGGAGTCAGTGTACTTGTTGGTATTGCCCTATCTGTAAGGAAAACGAAAGACATTGTACCTGTTTTTGCGCCATTTGTTGGGCTGCAATGAAGGATTGTAGGTGTAATCTCCCTCCGGAGAAATAAGGCGTAATGCTTTGAAAATCGGTTTAAAACGAGTATCAGACATAATAATGGCGGTAGCCATTGTGATTCTGCCGTTGATGTCTGTTTTCTTTAGGGAAGAGTCCGAAAGGATTCTTCCCTTGTTGACTGTTTTTTTCTTATCATTATTCTTTGTGGCGAATGCGTGTCTTACGAAAAGACCAAAGGTTCGCATTGACAAAACGACCATATTCCTGATTATCTTCCTCATATGGTGCTTCGCTAATACTGCCATATTAGGCAGAAGTGTGGGAGTTAACCCAATTGCTAAATGGGTGTGTGTACTGTTGGTTTTTCTTTTTAGTGACCAGCTAAAAGAACATAGACGCGCCATACTGTACGGGTTGCTGATTAGCGGACTGTTTCAAGGTGTCGTTGTCATGCTTCAATCGCTTCATTTACTCCATAGCTTTAGCGCATATTTCCCAGTTTCTGGTACGTTTAGCAATCCGAATCACGCGGCATGCTTGATTGGTCTCTCATGTGCCATTGGACTGTATTTGGGGAAATGGAAGTGGCTATCCATCGTTACATTTTTTGCCCTGGTATTGTGTGGCTCGCGAGGAAATGTACTAGGGGTCGCTATTATTGTGTGCGTGTTATTGTGGCATAAGTTACTGAATAAGTCGAAAAATAAGGCTGTGATTTATGTGGCTGGCTCTTTTGCAATGGCGGCTCTCGCGGTTCTTCTCGTTGTCTTATATCGCTTAAACGTGGATTCTGCTGATGGACGAATCTTAATTTGGCGGGTCTGCCTAAGTGGCATAGGAAATCATCCTATATCGGGTGCGGGTTTCGGTTCTGTGGCGGCAGATTACATGTATTTGCAGGCGGAGTGGATTCGGAACCACCCGGATAGTAGTCTTTTACTTCTGGCGGATAACAATCGTTATTGTTTTAATGAAATACTGCATCTTCTTTTTGAACAAGGTGTGATTGGGCTTGCGCTCATGTGCATAGTACTATATCGTTCTTTAAGGCGGGCCGAAATAACCGTATTAGCAGGTGTCTCATTTCTTCTCATCTCCTCTTTAACATTGTATACGGCCGACATTTTCCCTGTATTTCTTTCGTTCTGGTTACTTCTCGCTCTTGGGAAGCCGCAAGAGAAAGCGTTATTCGAAATCAACAGGCCTTTTTATATCGCACTTGGAATAGCGTGTATTCTCTTCAGCATACATTACATAAATAGAAAAGAGGTACTCCCCTTTCCGAATTATGAGAAAACGTGTAATGAGGGGGAAGAGTACCTGGAAAGTGGTGACTATGATGAAGCAGAGAACAGGTTCTTGTTAGCAATGGACATGATTCCAAGCAGATTATATGCGCCATATCGTTTGTTTAAGATGTATGTAGAGTATGGCGAGAAGGAGAAGGCAAGGGCAATTGGAGAAAAGATACTCTCCATGAGAGTTAAGGTCTTTGGCAACACGACAATACAGGTAAGGGAAGAGGTTAGAAAGTGGATGACAAGCGCAGCAAGGGGAGAAAAAATCAGTGTTAAAGAGAATGGTACAAATTAGTGCCGTGTTTTCTTGTTTGGAAGGCGTAAAATGCTAACTTTGTGTTCGATAATTTAACCTTGTGGGGAAGATTGCTTCCCAATAACTATTAACCAATTCAAACCCTATGTTCAAAAAACTACAAAAAGTTTTGCTGACATTGGCCCTGTGGGTGGGTGTCGGTTCGTTAGCCATGGCTCAAACTGCCAATGGTGTCGTAGTGGACACACAGGATCAGCCCATTCCGGGCGCCAGTGTTATTGTAAAGGGAACGACGACTGGAACGATGACCGATATTGACGGTCAGTTCTCCATTGCCGCCCGTCCCGGTGCCATTCTCGAAATATCCTGTATTGGATATGCTGCGCAGGAAGTTAATGCCGGCACCGGTATCCGTGTTGTTCTCAGGGAAGACAACGAGTACCTGGAGGAATCCGTTGTGACGGCTCTGGGTATCAAGCGCGAGCGCAAATCCCTGGGCTATGCCGTTGAAGACATCAACGCCGAAGAACTCATGCGGAACAAGAACACCAATGCGATCAACTCCCTCGCGGGCAAGATTGCCGGTGTCAATGTTACCCAGTCCTCCGGTGCTGCAGGTTCCGGCGCCCAAATCATTCTCCGTGGCGGTACCTCCTCCGATGAATCCCGCGACAATCAGCCGTTGTTCGTGGTTGATGGTATTATCTACGATAACTCTTCTCAGGTTGTCGGTAACTCCGCCTTCGATGGTACCATGAAATCGGCCACTACCGCTGCCAACCGTGTGATGGATATCAACCCTGAGGATATCGAGAGCATGTCTGTTCTGAAGGGTCCTGCCGCTTCTGCACTGTATGGTTCCCGCGCTGCTAACGGTGTCGTCCTGATTACCACCAAGAAGGGTAAAGAGGGAACTGTGGAAGTGAATGTAAGTGCTAAGTACATCAATAACTGGGTAGAGAAAGCCGCTCTTCCTACCGTGCAGCATCAGTATCGCAGGGGCTTCATGGAAGACCAGTACAATGCTGACAAGGAGTATACCGGAACCACCTTCAATGACTTCTCCTACAACTCTTGGGGAGAAGAATATGCCGGTCCCTGGTATGACAATATGGGCAATTTCTTCAAGAACTCCAGCACCTTTGATGGTACCGTGAGTGTCGCCGGTGGTACTAAGAACAGTAATTTCTACCTTTCGGGTTCTTATTATGACCAGGCTGGTATCGTTCCCGAGACCGGCTATCAGAAATACTCTTTCCGCTTTAACGGCGAACAGAAGTTCCATATGTTCACCTTCGGCGCCAGCGCCGCTTATTCCCATGCTCATACCGACCGTACCCTTACGGGTGCCGCTTTGTACGGTTCCTCCGGTACCGGTGCCCTTTACGCCGTGTACAACTGGGCTCCCAGCGATGACATGCGCGATTATCTGAACGAAGACGGCACCCGCCGCAGTATGTTCCCTACCAAACTGGATCCGGAAGATGAACGCGACAACCCGTACTGGATTGTGAACAACAACAAGATGTACGATAATACCAGCCGTTTTACCGGTAACTTTACCGTGAAGGCCGACATCACCCCTTGGTGGTGGGTCCAGGCCCGAATCGGTATCGATAAGTACACCACGGTGAACACCAACCGTTTCAATCCCGGCGGTGTTATGAAGAAAGTATGGCAGAAGGGTATGATCAGTGACAATACGCTGGATTTCACCTACTTGTCTACCAACTTCATTTCCAACATGAACAAGCAGTTCGGGGACTTTAACCTCAACCTGCTGCTGGGTATGTCTACGGATGACACCATGACGAATACGGACTATAAGATGGCTTACATGTTCGCCACCCCGTTCATGTCTTACGCAAATACCATCAATGCCAACAAGCAGTTCAGCCACGCTGCTACCCAGAAGCGTCTCGTCGGTGTATTCGGTGAGTTCCGTGCCGACTGGAAGAACACCGTCTTCCTGACTGTTACCGGCCGTAATGACTGGACTTCCACCCTCCCGCGTCCCAACCGCAGCTACTTCTATCCTTCGGTAAGCGGTTCCGTCGTGTTCACGCAGCCGCTGATCGATGCCGGTATCATTGACGACAATGTCCTCTCTTTCGGTAAACTCCGCGTTTCCTGGGCAGAAGTGGGTAAGGATACCAATCCTTATGTGACCAGCACTCAGCTTTGGCCCGCCGGAGATTACTTCGGAATCTATTCCGCCGGTAACTACTGGAGCAAGGGTAACCCGATCCTCCGTCCCGAACGTACTCGTTCTACTGAAGTCGGTCTGGAATTAAGCTTCTTCAAGAACAGACTGCACGTGGACTACGCTTATTACACCAACGATTCCTATGACCAGATTCTGAGCCCCCGTACCTCCCAGGCTACCGGTTACATTTTCTGCGCCATCAACGCTGGTGACGTGCTCAACAAGGGTATGGAACTTACCATCAGCGGCACTCCCGTCCAGACCAAGGAATTTGCATGGAACTCCTCGATGAACATTGCCGGTAACCGTGGCAAGATGACCAACTTCCCTGCCGGACTTACCGCCATGTATGTTACCGATGTCCAGTATGGTACCGCCAAGGCCGGCACTATCAAGGATGGTTGCTTCATGGGTATCGCCGGTTACAAGTATGTCCGCAATGAAGAAGGCGAGATTATTCTTGACGATAACGGCTTCCCTACCCACACGGGTGACTATGTAGAGGTGGGTAACCGTGAGGCTCTCTTCACCGGCGGTTTCAACAACACCTTCAGCTGGAAGGGCTTCACCCTTAACATGCTTTGGGAATTCCGCGTAGGTGGCGACGTGTATAACGGAACCAAGTATGCCATGACCCAGAGCGGTGTGAGCCAACTCTCAGCCGACATCCGCACTCAGTCGCTTACCGTTTCCGGTGTTGACAAAAATGGTAATGCAGTCACCCACACTTGGGAGCCCGACAAGGTCTATACTTTTAACGGCGTCAAGAAACTGGGTGTGAACATCATTGAGGACTACTATACCAACTACTATCCTTACGAGACGTCCAATTTTATTTCTTCGGTGAATTCTCTTCGTCTCCGTACTCTCTCCCTTACATACGACGTTCCCAAGAAGGCGCTGGACAAGATTGGTTTCATCAAGAGAGCTGCTTTCACCCTGTCTGCCAACAACCTGCTTCTGTTCACCAACTATGAGGGCGATCCCGAGGTAGCTGCAGCCGGTGCCGGCGTCGGTGGTTCTTCTTCCGTAGGTTTCGACTACTGCGGTGTCCCGGCTATGTCCGGAATGTCATTCGGTGTAAACCTGACCTTCTAATGTGTTGAATCCGTAATAATGACAAAGAATATGAAAAATATCAATAAGATTATCCTTAGCGCCTTGGTTGTCGTCGGCCTGTCCGCCACCTCCTGTGAAAAATGGTTGGATGTAAATACGGACCCCGAGAATCCAACGGCTGAAACTTCCACTTACGACGGCCTCCTGGGCAATGTAGAGTTCTATACTAACAGCGCACACCAGTTCGCAGACTGGCGTACCGGTCAGGCGATGGGTGACTGGACGGGTTGCTACGGTCGTGGTAACTATGCAAACGCATCGTATTGGCTTCCCGCTACCGGTTGGGTAACCACTTCCTACCAGTGGTGGTTCGTGGGCGCCTATGTGAATATCCCTCAGCTTATCGAAAAGGCCGAGGCTGCCGAGGCTTGGCACTATGCTGCCGCCGCCCGCGTCATCAAAGCTTATGGTTTCATGCTCATGACCGACCTCTATGGCGAAATGCCCTATGAGGAGGCCGCAAGTAGAGATCCCTCCATCACTGCTCCCAGGTATGCCAATGGTAAGGCCATCTATCTGGGCTGCCTGCAGGATATTGACGATGCACTGAAACTCTTCGACCGGGATCAGAATACCGCTGCCGCTACTCTCGCTGTCGGCGACTGGTGGATGAACGGTAATGTGGAAACCTGGAAGAAGTTCGCCAATTTCCTGAAAGCGCGCTGGATCCTGAAGCTTTCCAAGAAAGCCGCTGGAAAGTATAGCGAAGGAAAATATGACGAGGCTGCCATTCTGGCCGCACTGGACGCCAGTTTTGCCAGTGGCGCCGAGAACGTCGTCCTTCACCATACCGATAACAACAGCACTACCCACGATCACCTGGGTTGGGACGAGCCGGTAGACTATTCTCCGCTCTATTCCGTCTGTGGCATGAACTGGGGCTACCTTCCCACCAAGATGTTGTATGACAACCTGACCAATTTCGCCAACCTGGGCGTTGAGGATCCTCGTGCCGACCATCTCCTCCCCTGGCGTGAAGCTTCCGAACCCAAGAAAGCTGGAGACGCCGTCGATCCTCGCCTCAAATATACCGAGGATGGCGTCTGGTTCCGCGGTCTGGGCGTAGACCTCTCCGAGCCGATCTTCTCCCAGAAGGGCCCTCTTCGTACCTATGTGGACAAGAACGGTCACTGGTATTGCGATACCGACAATGCCGTCCGTCAGGCCGATACCGTGTACGTGGAGATGACTTCCAGCTCCAAGGGATATGCCGGTAATAAGGACCTTCTGTACCGTCGTTCCGCAAAGGGACCCGCCAAGGCTTATTCCGGTTCTTTCTACACCCGCGTTTCTTCCCCGACCTATCTCGGAACTTACGCCGAGGCTTGCTTCATCAGGGCCGAAGTTCTCCTCAAGCAGGGCAGCAAGCCTGCAGCCTTTAACGCCTATAAGGCTGGTGTAGAGGCTAGCATCAACCTGATGAACGAGCAGCTGAAAGCCTGGGTGGCTGAAGACGGCAGCTTAAAAGACTGCCCGTCCTTCACTCCGATGGAGCAGAGTGCCATTGACAATTACCTTGCTAATGGTATCGGCACAGCCGCCGATCTCACCCTTGCCCGCATTCTCACCCAGAAGCGTCTGCACTTGATGTATTCTGTTGAGGTCTGGAATGACATGCGTCGTTATGACTTTGCAGAGGACAAGTTCCTGAATTGGCACATTGCGGCTGACTATTATGTGAGCACGTCTGCCCTTAAGGCCATTCCGCTGGGCAAGCATCTCCGCCGCTGGATGCAGTGCAGCCACGAGCTTAACTATAACTCCGAGAATCTGAAGGCCATCGCAGAAGATGTGAAGGAGTACGGCGAGAACATCGACCTCACCCGCGACCAATGGAACAATGCAGACGATGTCTGGACGGTGAACGTTTGGTGGGACAGCAATAAGTAAAAGCTTTCCTACTATATTATTAGCAGGCGGTCCATTTGGATCGCCTGTTTTTACTTGTTTTTACAGCCTTCTACTTTATTAAATATTTTATTTTAAAAACTTCTAAAAAATTCTTAAAAAACTTTTGTCGGGCCGATAAGAAATGTTATCTTTGCCTCCCCAAAAACCAAAATATATAACCTAATCCGGAATAACTAACGCAAAAATCAAAAGTACTCACTACTTTTCCTATTTATTAACCAATCTTTGTTTTTTTCTATGAGAATGACAAAACTATTTGCTGCATGCGCGGCTGCCATCCTTTTTATGGGATCGGGTATCGCGTATGCTGCCGCTTCTTCGTCTGAAATGGCGGCAGACCAGCAGCAGTCCCGTATTTCCGGTACTGTTGTTGACGCCCAGGGAGAACCCATCCCGGGTGCTAGTGTCATTGTGAAAGGAACCACCACTGGAACAATGACCGATGCTACGGGCGTATTTACGCTCTCTGTCCGTACGGGTGCAACCCTCGAGGTCTCCTGTATTGGCTACACCACCGTTGAGGTGGCCGCACAGGACAAGCTGACCATCGTCCTGGAGGATGATGCCGAACTCCTGGCCGAGACCGTCGTCGTCGGTTACGGCGCCCAGAAGAAGGTGAACCTGACCGGTTCTGTCTCTGTGGTGGATCCCGAGAAGGTTCTCGACTCCCGTCCTATTCCTGACCTGGGACGTGGTCTGCAGGGTACCACCCCTGGTATGACCGTGCAGGTGGGTTCCTCCGAAGTGGGTTCCGATGCCCGCATCCGCATCCGCGGTCAGGTGGGTTCGGAACAGGGCTCTGCTTCTCCTCTCATCCTGTTGGATAACGTAGAGATCCCCTCCCTCAACCTGGTCAACCCTGACGATATCGAGTCCATCTCCGTTCTGAAGGATGCCGCTTCGGCTTCCATCTATGGTGCAAAGGCTGCTTTCGGTGTAGTCCTTATCACTTCCAAGAAGGGTGCTAAGGAAGCCGAGAAGGTCTCCGTTACCTATTCCGGCAACATGGCTTTCCAGAGCCTGGCCAAGAATTACCAGATGGCCGATGTCGAAGCGCTGCACTACTGGGTTGTCGCTGGAGAGCGCGTCGGCACGACCACTCCTGTCGGTACCTTCATGAAGGTCGACCGTGCTGGCTACAACGCCGCTGTCGCATGGAAAGAAAAGTATGGCAATACGGTTGCTTATGATGACCCCATGGTTTACGGCCGCGACTGGTATATCGGTTCCGACGGAAAGTCCAAGATTGGCGTCCGTACCTACGATCCCTACAAATATCTGGTTCGTTCCAATGCTCCTTCCCAGACTCATAACGTCGCAGTCGCCGGTAGCAAGGGCAATACGAATTTCAACGTAAGCCTGGGCTACCTCAACCAGAAGGGTATGCTGAAGGTGACCGATTTTGACTACTTTAGCCGTTACAATGCCAATGTCCGTTTGGATACCAAGGTGAACAACTGGCTGGGTGTCCATGGCGGTATCATGTTCACCCACTCTACCAAGTCCTGGGCTTTTGCCACGTCTTCCACGACGGCTGACCCCTGGTACTACGCTTTCCGTTGGGCTTCCAACTATCCGCTTGTCGCTACCGATGAAAACGGCAATGCCCTTCGCAACCCTACTTGCGAGATCGCAACCGGTAAGCAGGCTACCAAAGATACGGATTACACCAGCATCAACCTGGGTACGACCATTACGCCCATGAAGAACTGGAAGATCAATATCGACTACACCTTCTCCAACAACGATGTCCAGACGCGCAAACCCGGTACCCGTTTCTACGGTGATGATATCTGGTATGCCACGCCCCTGACCGTCATGGACGGTTCTGATGTGGTTACTATTGAGAATGAGTGGAACTCCTACAACGGCCTTGGCGCTACCATCAACAAGATGTACATCAAGCCCTCTGACTATTATAGCGACTCCTATGACCTCCTCTATCAGGATTCCTATACCGGAAAGCGTCACACCTGGAATGCTACCAGCAATTATGGCTTTACGCTGGGTGAGGCTCATGATTTCAACCTCATGCTCGGTCTGAATACCGTTAAGTATGCAGAAACCGGCGTATGGGGTCAGAAGAAGATGCTGCTTAACTATGACAACGCCCAGTTCGCTCTTTCTACGGGTACGGAGACTACCGGTGGCGGCTATGTCTGGAACTCCACGGTGGGCTTCTTCGGTCGTATGAACTACAACTACAAGGAGAAGTACCTGTTCGAAGCCAACCTTCGTCGCGATGGTTCTTCCAAATTCCGCGGTCCCCTTCAGTGGCGCTGGTTCCCTTCCGCATCCGCCGGTTGGCGTGTGAGCGAAGAGCCTTGGATGCAGTCTGTAAAACCTGTCATGAACTTCCTCAAGCTGCGCGCTTCCTGGGGTATGATCGGTGACCAGACCGTCCCCTCCAGCCTGTATATCCCTACCATCGCAGCTCTGGACCAGTACTGGATGCATGAGGATAAAGTTACCTCCGCTTACGCTACTCCCGACCTTGTGGATTCCGATATCACCTGGCAGGATATCGTTACGCTGGACTTCGGCGTGGACTTCTCCCTGTTCAACCAGGTTGACGTGACCTTCGACTGGTATCAGCGCGACACAAAGAACATGATTGTGCCGGCCGAAGGCCTGAGCTACAACATCGGTGCTCTCCCCCCCAAGGGTAACTACGGTGACCTCCGCACCCGCGGTTGGGAATTCTCCGTGCGCTATGGCAAGACCTTCTCCAACGGTCTCAGCCTCTCTGCTACGGCTTCCCTCGCCGACGCCAAGACCATCGTTACGAATTATGGCTCCGCCAAGGGCATCAGCGGTTGGTATAATGGCAAGGAATACGGCGAAATCTGGGGTTACCGAGTCGATCGTCTCTTCCAGAACGACGACTTTGCCCACGATGCCAATGGTAATCTGATCGAGAGCAAGGACAAATACGGCAAGACCTACGTATTTGCTGATGGTAAGGACTACGCTACCCAGGGCCGTATCGCTACCGGCAGCTATATCTCCGGTCCTGGCGATGTCAAGTTCGTGGACCTGAATGGTGATGGAATCATCGACTACGGTTCCCAGCTCATCGAAGATGCCGATGGCAATCCTGCCTATGGTGACTACACCCGTATCGGTAACTCTACCCCTCGTTATGAGTATAGCCTCATGATCAACGGAGATTACAAGGGATTTGACTTCTCCGTATTCTTCCAGGGCGTTGGCAAGCGCGAGATGCTCGGCTCCTCCTGGATGACCGTTCCCGGTTTCCAGATGGCCGATGGTGGTATGCCTGCCACCTTCGCCAACGATTTCTGGTTCGAGGATAAGGATGCCAATGGCAATGTGATTGCTTCCAACTATAACGCCTTCTATCCCCGTCCTGCCAGCTGCGGCCGCGGTCTTACCTTTAATATGGTCCCGAGCGACCGTTACATGCTGAACATGGCCTACTTCCGTATCAAGAACATCACTCTGGGTTACACGCTGCCTAAGAAACTCACCGAAAAGGTGAGCATCAGCAAGGCCCGCGTCTATGTTTCCCTGGAGAACTTCTTTACGTTCGATCATCTTAATGGACTCCCTGTGGATCCGGAAGAAATCGCCGGCTATTCTTCTTTCAACTCCAGTAACTATAATTCCGGTTTCGCCGGTGTCGGCGCTCCTGCTTACAAGAGTGCTTCCTTCGGTGTGCAGGTTACATTCTAATTATAAGAACAGAAATGAAAAAGATATTCAATATCATTGCTGCTGCCGCACTGGTCCTGTCCCTTTCCGGATGCGAAAAGTTCCTGGACCGTCCTTCCAAGACTACGTTGGATGACAGCAACTACTGGTACTCCGAGGATATGGTACGTTTGTTCGTAAACGGTGCCTACGGAGCCTATTTCTTCGGTTACGGCAACAACTGGACGGATGCCGGCGCCCCCGCGGTGTTTGATAACGGCAAGGGTGAGTATAGCGACGACGTGACCTCCGCGAACAAGCAGAAGGACATTCTGATCAGCCTTCCTGCCGATAACTGGTTCCGTAAGGAGCAGGTGAGTGGTTCGTATAGCGTTTTGGCCCGTCGTACCTCCGCCCCTTGGAACTTCGCCTACATCCGTAAGTGGAATCTGCTCATCGACCGTCTGAATACCATGAAGGAAGAGGGCACCCTCACTACTGAGGCTTACAACCACTGGATGGGCGTGGCCCGTTTCTTCCGCGGTTGGGAGTATTCCCGTCTGGTAGAATCCTTCGGCGATTTCCCTTACTACGGAGAAAGCCTGTCCACCAGCGACTTCGACGGCCAGTACAAAGATCGTGATCCCCGTACTTTCGTAATGGATAAGGTTATGGAGGATTTCGATTACGCCATGGAGAACGTCCGCACGAATGATGGCGCCGACTATGTCAATCGCTTCGTCGTAGGTACCGTTGCTTCCCGTTGCATGCTGTTTGAGGGAACCTGGTATGTCTATCACAAGAATGACGATGCCCTCAAAACCTGCACGGATCTTGACAAGCACGCCAAGACCTATCTGCAGAAGGCTGCCGAGTATGCCGGCTATGTCATTGAAAACGGTAATTATAAGTTTGATACCGATTTCCGCACGCTGTTCGGAACGCTTTATAAGGCACCTGCCAGCAAGGAAATCATTCTTTACCGCGCATACAACCGTACCGTGAAGACCTCTTACAGTCACTGCGTAGCTACCTATTGCAACGGCGAGGAGGCTCAGGGTGCCGCCGGTAACCTGTCCACCCTGAAGGCCTGGATCTGCAACGACGGTCAGCCTTACAGTTCCACTACTGTGGCCAATGGTGACAGTTGGAGAATGCAGGACATGGTTGTCACCCGCGACCCTCGTTTCGAGGCTACCTTCTGGGATGAGCCCAAGAATAGCTCTACCGGTCTGTATGTAGAAAAGTTCATCGATCGTGTTG
>Ga0265298_10001295_pt1 | contig 36946 bp, 29 predicted proteins | sample AusTroGonzalo_MG_3_FD_193486 | JGI IMG/M metagenome (GOLD analysis project Ga0265298, IMG submission 193486) | Bovine rumen microbial communities from tropical cattle in Woodstock, Queensland, Australia - Gonzalo_01 | ecosystem: Host-associated > Mammals > Digestive system > Stomach > Rumen ...
TCTTACTTCCTTGTTCTGCGCTATCACGGTGACCCGCTCCATCTTGGATTGGAAGCTTGCCAAGCGCGACGCTACCACCCTTTCTATCGGTGGCGGCTTCAAGGCTATTAACGAAGCTAACCTCCAGATCATTCCGAACCGTCGCCGTTTCGGTCTCGTTTCTGCAATCCTCATTATTGCTTCTATCGCCTTCGTCGCAATCAAGGGCTTTGACTTCAGCATCGACTTCACTGGTGGTCAGGTTTATACCGTGCAGTACCAGGATAGCGAAAAGCATGAAAAGGATTTGAGCAAGGCTCTGTCCGCTGCCGGCATCTCTGGCACGAAGGTCCGTACGCTCGGTGGTACTTCTGCTAACTCTTACCAGATTAGCATGCGCGCCTCTGACGACGCTCAGTTCGAAGTCAAGATGGCTCAGGCCTTCGAAAAGGCCGGTCAGAAGTGCGAAATCGTTGCTAAGGACAATGTGGGTCCGACCATCGGTAAGGAACTCCGCTTCAACGCTATCCTTTCTGTGATCCTCGCCTGGCTCGGCATCTTGATCTACGTGTGGTTCCGTTTCGGTAAGTTCGGTCTCGGCTTCGGTGTTGCTGCCGTGCTCGGCCTTGTGCACGATACCGTGATTACCCTCGGCTTTATCTCTGCTTTCGGTCTCTCCTTCGACGGTGCCTTGATTGCATCGCTCCTCACGATGATTGGTTACTCTGTGAACGACACCATCGTGAACTTCGACCGTATCCGTGAAAATACTGCCGTGTATGGTTCCAGCAACTTTGCCGAAACCATCAACAAGTCTATGAACCAGTGCTTCAGCCGTACCATGGTGACCTCTCTCACGACCTTGTTCGTGTGCGTGATCCTCGCTGTGATGGGTGGTTCTTCCATCCGCGACTTCGGCTTGGTCCAGTGCTTCGGTATCCTTATCGGTACCTACTCTTCTGTGTGCATCTGCTCTCCGATCGTTCTGTGGTGGAGCAAGCGCTTCAAGAAGGGTGTGTAATTTAGCACTAAACTCAAAAAAAGCTTTAAAAAACCTCGGTTTTGCCGAGGTTTTTTTTATATTTGAAGCCGTTCGATAAAGGGGGCTCCTATGCTCAAGAAGTATTACAGAATCGAATCAGGGCGCCTCGCTAGTGCCCCGAACGAAGACAGCGCCGACATCGTCATGATGGGTTCCTTGAGCCAGGAACAGCGAAGTGTGCTTGTCAAAGAATACGAAATCACTGAGCATACCATTGCCTCTGCATTCGACTCGGACGAACTTTCCCGTATCGAGTACGACGACGATTTTACTACCATCGTGTTTAAGAAGCCGAAGAACTATTCCGCAAGCGATAACTTCCAGTTTCGCGTGGAATCTTTCGGTATCTTCATCTTTAAAGACTGGGTGCTTTTGCTGACCGACTCCGATATTCCGGTAATGGACGAAAAGCGCTTCTCTAAAATTGACAGTCTGAATACCTTTGTGCTGCGCGTGTTGAGCTATGCAATCTTCCACTTCAATGAACACTTGAAGATTATCAACCGCATCAATGACGAGTTGGAACAGAAGCTGCGTACGGCTATGGAAAACAAGTACCTGCTCAGCATGTTCAGCTTGAACAAAGGCTTGATTTACTACGTGAGCGCCTTGAACAGTAACGATACGTTGCTTAAAAAGCTACAGATTGGCCGCAGCCTGAACTGGAGCGAAAACGAACGGGAACTGCTGGACGACATTGTGATTGAAAACCGCCAGAGCCTGCAGCAAGCTGAAATCTACGCCAACATTTTGACGTCCATGATGGATGCCCGCGCAAGCGTCATTAGCAACAACGTGAACACGTTGATGAAGAACTTGACCATCGTGACGATTTCTATTTCGCTCCCGACGTTCTTCGCAAGCTTGTTCGGTATGAACGTGAAACTGCCCTTCGGTATGAATGGTGATGCCACGGTGGGTTCGCCCATGGCCTTCTGGCTGATTATCGCGGTGTGTATCCTTTCGGTGGTGGCGTTCCTAGCATTCTGGATGCGCCGAAAGTAAAAACTTTGAAAATCTGCACATTCGTGCACTAAAAATTAGACGGCTAGGCCGTCTTTTTTTATATTTGACGCATGACAAAATCCATCGAAATCCGCGACGCCCACGAGCATAACTTACGCCATGTGAACCTTTCTATTCCTCGCGATTCTATCGTGGTGGTGACCGGTGTGTCGGGCTCGGGCAAGTCGAGCTTGGCTTTCGATACGGTGTTCCAGGAAGGCCAGCGCCGCTTTGTCGAATCGCTTTCGGCTTATGCTCGCCAGTTCATTGGCCGCATGAAACACCCGGAAGTGGAAAGCGTGCGCGGCATCTCGCCGACGATTTCGATTGACCAGAAGACGGTGAACCGTAACCCCCGCTCTACGGTGGGTACGGTGGTGGAAATTTTGGACCATTACCGTTTGCTTTTTGCGCGCCTCGGCGTGCCCCATTGCCCCGATTGCGGCCGCGTGATTCAGGCACAGACGGTGGACCAGATTGTCGATAATTTGTATGTGAGTGATGAGGGCGAGCAGATTACGGTGATGGCGCCCATTGTGCAGGAACGCAAGGGTGAATACCGCAAGGAACTGGCCGAACTCAAAGAAAACGGATTTGTGCGTGCCCGCGTGGACGGCACAATTTACAGGCTTGAGGATGTTCCGGCTCTCGTGCGCTACGAGAAGCATACCATTGAAGCGGTGATTGACCGCTTGACGCTGGAACGCAAGAACATGAGCCGCTTGCGTGAAGCTTTGGAAGGTGCGCTGAAGCTGACTGACGGAAAGCTGGTGAGCTTTTTGCTCGCGACGCCGAGTGCAGGGGATGCGCCGGCGAAGGAAGAATATCGCTTGCAGGGAACGCTCTTGGCTTGCCCGAAGTGCGGCATTTCTATTCCGGAATTGGAACCGCGATTCTTCAGCTTTAACGACCCCAAGGGCCGTTGCCCCGCTTGTAAGGGCATGGGCGAAAGCTACAAGTTCGATTTGGACTTGATTATCCCGGACAAGACGAAGTCTATTAAGGACGGCTGTATTGCCACCATCAAGAAGGATGATGGTACGCTGATTTTTAGCGATTTCGGTCGCCGCAACTTGCGCAATATAGCCAACGAAATGCACTTTTCGCTGGATACGCCGTGGAACAAACTCAAGAAGGCGCAACAGGATGCAGTTCTGTATGGCACGCCCAGCGAATCGGAACGCGGAATTATCCCGATTATGCAGGAATTGTGGGACATGTGGCACATTTACCACTTCCGCAAGTACATGCAGATTGGCGTTTGCCCCGAATGCCACGGCACGCGTATTAACCGCACGGCGAATGCGGTGACTTTCCATGGCGTGAATCTGACCGAGATGACGGAATGGTCGGTGGAAAAGTCGGTGGACTTTTTCAATAAGCTGGATTTGTCTGAAAAAGAAAAGCGAATCGGCAAGGAAATTTTGAAGGAAATTCGCGGGCGTTTGAGTTTCTTGAATGCGGTGGGGCTTGGCTACCTGAATATCAACCGCAAGGCTTCTACGCTGTCTGGTGGTGAGGCTCAGCGTATAAGGCTTGCGAGTGCCGTGGGCGCTGGGTTGCAGGGTGTGTTGTATGTGCTTGACGAGCCGAGCATCGGGCTCCACCCCCGCGATAACGATAAATTGCTCGGAATGCTGGAGCATTTGAGGGCGCAGGGGAACAGCCTGATTATCGTGGAACACGACGAAGACACCATGCGCCATGCGGACTGCGTGATTGACGTGGGGCCGGGTGCCGGCGTGGAAGGCGGCCGCGTGATTGCGGCGGGAACCGTTGAAGAACTGGAAAAGAATAAGGCTTCGCTGACGGGTGCGTACTTGAGCGGTCGCAAGGCCATTGAAATTCCTGCGACCCGCAAGAAGATTGACAAGAATACGCCCAAACTCAAGATTTGTGGCGCCGCCGAAAACAACCTGAAGAACATCGATGTGGAAATTCCGCTAGGTGGTGCACTGACGGTGGTGACGGGCGTTTCGGGTTCCGGCAAGAGTACCCTCATTAATCAGATTTTACGCCGGGAATTGGCTCGTGTTTTCTACAACGCCGAAGAACCGGTGGGCAAGTTTGATCACTTGGAAGGCCTCGAGAATATCGACAAGGTGATTGAAATCGACCAGACGCCTATTGGCCGCACGCCGCGAAGCAATCCGGCAACTTATACGAAGATTTGGGACGATGTGCGCGATCTTTTCGCGAACATGGAAGAAAGCAAGATTCGCGGTTACAGCAAGAGCCGTTTTAGCTTTAATGTGAAGGGCGGTCGCTGCGATGCCTGCGAAGGCGCCGGCGTGAAAGTGGTGGATATGCACATCCTGCCCAGCGTGCAGGTGACTTGCGATGTGTGCGGCGGCAAGCGCTTTAACGATGCCACCCGCGAAGTGTATTATAAGGGCAAGAATGTCTCTGAAATTTTGGACATGAGCATTGCCGATGCGGCAGAATTCTTCAAGGATATTCCGAAGATTGCACAACCGCTGAACTTGTTGGTGGAAGTGGGCCTCGGTTACTTGACTCTGGGACAGCCCTCCACAACGCTCAGCGGCGGTGAAGCTCAGCGAATCAAGATTGCATCGGAACTGCGTCGCCCGGGTACGGGCAAGACGCTCTACTTGCTGGATGAACCCACGACGGGCTTGCATTTTGAAGATATTCGCAAGCTCATGGATTGCTTGAATCGCCTGCGCAGTCTCGGCAACAGCATCGTGATCATTGAACACAACTTGGATGTGATCAAGTGCGCCGACTGGATTATCGATTTGGGTCCGGATGCAGGTATTCACGGCGGTAAGATTATTGCCACGGGAACGCCGGAGCAGATTGCCAAATGCAAGAAGTCGGAAACGGGTCGCTACCTGGCACCGGTACTGGCGAAAAAGCATGGCGAAAATAGCCACTTTGATCGCACGCTCAAGGGCGGTGAAGACTTGTCCCTGGATATCGAGGTGCATGGCGCCCGCAAGCATAATTTGAAGAACATCGACGTGACCATTCCGCGCCACAAACTCACGGTGGTCACGGGCGTTTCGGGTTCCGGAAAATCCAGCCTCGCTTTCCATACGCTGTTCAGCGAAGGTCAGCGCCGCTTTGTGGAAACCTTAAGCACTTACGCCCGTCGATTCCTCGGACGCCCCGATCACGGAAGCATCGATTCTATTTCGGGTCTTGCGCCGGCAATCGCCATTGACCAGAAGAGTGCGAGCAAGAGCCCGCGCAGTACGGTGGCGACCCTCACCGAAATTTATGACTACTTCCGCATCTTCTGGGCGAGGGTCGGCACCCCGCATTGCTTGAAATGCGGAAAGCCCGTGGCTTCGTACAGCGCGGGTGACCTCATGCAATATGCCTTTGACCGCGACCTCAATAAAAAAGTCACGGTGCTTGCTCCGTTCGAAATCAAGGATGTTTTAAAACTTTCCAAGATTCTTACCGAAAAAGGCTATCGCAAGGTTTACCTGGGCAACAAGCTGGTGGAGCTTCCGCTGCCGAAAATCCCCACCCGCGAAAAGCAATTGTTCGCCGTGGTCGATACGGTAACAGTGAAAGAAGAATCCCGCGCCCGCTTGGTAGAAGCCTTTGAACGTGGCTACCGCGACGGCAACGGAATCTTGTATGTGGAAAACGAAGCGGGCGAGCGCCTCGCTTGCTCCGAAAAGCCGGGCTGTCCCGATTGCGGCTGGTACATGGATTCTGCATTGAATCCGAAGCATTTCAGCTTTAACACCCACTGGGGCGCTTGCGAAACCTGTCTTGGCCTCGGCCATTTCAAAGATGGTGAAGTCTGCCCGGATTGCCATGGCGAACGCTTGAAGCCGGAATATCTTGCCGTTAAGATTGGCGACAAGAATATTATGGATGTGAACCACATGAGCATTTCTGAAGCTCTGAAATGGTTCAGCAACGAAAACTTCAAACGCGACAACTTCAAGAACGACAAGAATCCTGATGGCAAGATGACGGTGGCAGAACCTCTGCTCCGCGAAATTGTTGGCCGCTTGAACTTCCTCAAGAGCGTGGGTCTCGGCTATATTGGCCTCGACCGTGCAGGCGACACGCTCTCTGGTGGTGAATCCCAGCGTATCCGCTTGGCTAGCCAGATTGGTAGCGGCCTCGAAGGCGTGCTCTACGTGCTTGACGAACCTACCGTGGGCTTGCATGAAAGCGATACCGCCATGTTGCTTGATACTCTTTACCGCCTGCGCGACCTTGGTAACACTCTGGTTGTAGTGGAACACGACATGAAGATGATGCAGGCCGCAGACCATATTATCGATATGGGACCGGCAGCGGGCGAGTTTGGCGGCGAAGTGGTTGCCGAAGGTTCTCCGGAACAGCTTTCTAAGCCTTATGCGTTGCAGCAGTACCCCCGCAGTGAAACGGTCAAGTACTTGACGCACACCATCCCCATGGCAAACGAGATTGCGGCAAAGCCCATCACCGATTCCACGGAATTCTACGAATTCGAAAAGTTGAATCATAACAACCTTAAGAATTTGTCTGTAAAATTCCCGAAGGGCGCTATCAGTGTAGTTTGCGGTGTGTCAGGTTCCGGCAAAAGCTCCATGGTTATGGACGAAATTTACCCGCGCCTGAAAAAGAAATTCCAAGCCCGTGGGCGCAAAAAGCAGAACGGTGAAGTCTTGCTTGTGGATCAAAGCCCCATTTCGGGCACGCCTCGCAGCACGCCTGCAAGCTTTACAGGCGTGTTTGACGATATCCGCAAGCTATTCGCCAAACTGCCGCAAGCCAAGTTGAAGGGCTTCGATTATGGCCGCTTCAGCTACAACTTGGCTCGTGGCCGCTGCGAGGCCTGCGAAGGCCGCGGCGCCATCTCGGTAGAAATGCACTTCCTTTCGGACGTGTGGGAAGTCTGCGATGTCTGTGGCGGCAAGCGCTACAATCAAGAAACTCTCACCGTTACCTTCAAGGGCAAGAATATCGCCGATGTGCTCGACATGCGCGTCGCCGAAGCCTGCGAGTTCTTCAAGGACCAACCGAAAATCTTGCCGAAACTGGAATGCCTGCGGGATGTGGGCCTCGGTTACGTGAAACTCGGTCAGTCCGTGACAACCCTCAGCGGCGGCGAATCCCAGCGCCTGAAATTGGCCGCAGAACTTGCCCGCAAGCCGGCTCAGGAAATGGTTTATCTGCTCGACGAACCGACAACGGGATTGCACCTCAAGGACATTCAAATTCTCTGGAATATGTTGCGTAAACTTTCTGCCCGCGGCGATACGGTCATTGTGATTGAACATCACCCCGACATTATCCGTCTTTCGGACTGGAAAGTGGAACTTGGGCCTGTTGGCGGTGCCGAAGGTGGTCATTTGCTCAAAATCGGGGCAAATCAGACCTAAAATCACTGCTGCGGTGTGAGAAAAAAGAAATGTTTTTATATTTCGTTTAGAAATGTAAACAGGAGAAAATATGTCCCTTACTCGTTTGCTTCCGCTTTTGTTGCTGTTGCCGATTCTGACTTGGGCAGCCGACAGCGACAAGAATTTCAGGGTCGCCCCGACTATGTTCAAGGAAGGCGTTCTGATGGAGCCTGTCGCCAACATGGCGATTGTCAAGAAGGAAAAGATGATTCTGTCGGAATCTCCGATGGTTCCGCTGCGCCCGAACATCATGTTCATGCGCCACAAGAAGGGTCCTAAGGAATACCTCTGGTTCACTGGTCCCATTGATGTCAAGAACTTTGAAAAGCTCCATGCTTTCAGCCTGGCCGATAACTACCTGAGACCTGCCGAAGTGATGCTGCTGCGTTTCTACGGCTCCCAGACCTCCAGGGCCTTCCAGGACGAAGCCGACATCTATTTCGATAGGGAATACCTTTATTCTCCGCGTGTGCCGAAGCTCTACTTTAGAAAGAATGGCCAGTGGCAGATGATCCAGGAAACGGAACGCCCGGGCATTATTTCGATCAAGTCCAACGTTAAGGGCCTCGAAGCGGTTTCGATTTCTGTTCCCATGAAGGACGTCCCGTCTTTGGTTTATCCGGTTAACCCGGGCATGTATGCGTTCTCGCTCTCGGCTCCGAATCACCTGCCGTATGTCGATGCCATTTCTGTTCCGGGCGGCTCCATGGTTGAGCTTAAACCGGAATTGCCGGTTGTAGATACCGCCTCCAAGGTCAAGGCTACGACCACGGTTACTTTGCATGCTGTTGCCGTCGCCAAGACCCTCGAAGAAACCGAACACCTGTTCGACGTGCTTACTCATGATGTCCAGAACTCTATCGAAAGGGTAGATACCAACGAATTTGACAAGATTTACCCGAAACTCCGCAAGCCCCTGCTTCTCGGAGTGTCCTCTGACGACAGCGTCTATATCAAGTACCGCAAGCGTTACGAAGGCAAGCGCGAAGAAGCTAAGCTCTACTGGCGCATGAACAGAATGGGTTCTGCTAGCGCCGTGAATGTGGCCCTCCGCCGCAAAATCGATAGCCTGCAGGCTCTTCCGCACCGCGTGTCGCTGGTGCCCACCTCCATTGAGGCTATTTACGATGAAAATGCCTGCGAAGAAGTAATTGATTCTTCTGCCGCTCCGGCACCTGCCCCGGCTAAGGTCGACTCTTCGGCCAAGGATTCCGCTGCAACTCCGGCCGAACTGCCCGCTCCCAAGACCAAGACGGTCTGTAAGATGAAGGCCGTTCGCATTAACTACGGCAAGCAAGGTGACCGCTACGATGTTTCTTGGTCGGGTAACGCCGAAGGTTATACCCCCGACTCCCTGTTCGCCCTGCTCACGTCGGGTGCATCTTCTCGCGCCTTTATCTCTATCGAAAGAAACAAGCCGGTATGGATTTACCACGAAGGTGACCTGAAGGGCCGTCATCATTACCGTTACGAAAAGCATGAACTGGTCGTGAACGACAAACCGCTCCAGAGCCATGGCGCCTTTGAACTTCCGCAGTATATCTACGATGAACCCGAAGTTCAGGAATGGCTGAACCGCCCGATCGAAGAAGAAGCCCATAAGGTGCAGGAACCCAAGGCTAAGGTTCTCAGAGTCGACGACAGCGGCGTAACGCTTGATGTTTCCATGAAGGTTCCGCGCGTCATTCGCGACCGCGACCGCGGTACGGTGGCCTTGATTGATTCCGGTTCCTTCCGCTACAAGGGTAAGGTGGTTGCCCTGTCTCCGTTTGCAATCCACACGACCGAAGTGACCCAGCAGTTCTTCAAGGACGTGATGGCCAAGATTGATTCTACGAAGCGCATTAAGGACCGTTCGACCTTTACGGGTGCCCGCCATCCGGTGCACAACATCACTTGGAACGATGCCCAAGCCTTCTGTAAGGCAATCGGTGGCGACCTGCCCACCGAAGCCCAATGGGAATTTGCTGGCCGCGCCGACAACAACGAAGGCGCTCTTTGGAACCTCGACGACGACCCGAATCCGGGAATGTATGCCATTTACAAGGCGAACTCCTATAGCCGTGGCAAGAAGAGCCCCGAATACGGTCCGCAGCCGGTAAGCACCAAGAAGTCCAACGCCTGGGGTATCTTCGATATGTCGGGTAACGTTGCCGAATGGACCAAGGACAAATACTTCATGTTCTCTGTCTGGGTAGAAGCTTCTAACCCGACGGGAGCCATGATGGGTTCTTCCAAGGTGTACAAGGGTGGTTCCTGGAAAGACAAAGAAAAACTGCTGAACCTGACTGAACGTGATGATGAAGATCCGCGTTACTGGTCTGATGCCATCGGTTTCCGTTGCGCATTCCCCAGGGATCTTTTTGAAGGAAAGTAATGTTTAAAGGAATGCGTTTATTTAAAAAGCTTACGGCGATCCCGTATTTGCTTGTTATTGTTGCTTTGCTGATGCCTTTGGCAAACGTTTCTTGCGCTGACGACGTGATTGCCGAGCCCAATCTTTATGAGCTCGCTTCGGGTCTCGATCTGCGTGAGGAACTGAAACAGCCTGCCTTGGGTATTCTTGAAAAGATGGAAACGGGTAACCCCAGCGCCATGGAAAAGTTCCGTCAGACCATGCCGCACTTTCCGAAAATGGAACCGGTGCCCTTCCTCTACGTGATTCTTGTGGGAGCGGTACTTGCAGGCCTGTTTGCGCTAATCACTCCGCTGGGCTCGATTACCATGGGCATGCTGACAATGGTCTCGCTCTGGTTCTTCCTTTCGAAACTCGGACAGATTAATTCGGCCATGGGAGTCTCGCTTTTGAAGGTGGAACCCGGCCCGGGAATTCAGGCGGCCTCCTTCATGATTCTGATTGGAACTGCGATGAACCTCGCAACCATCATCCGCCCGATCATCGAAGAGATTAAGGCGAAACGCGCCGCGAAGAAGAAACAATAGAACGTCTTAATAGAGAGTCTTAAAGTCATCCCGGATTTAATCCGGGATTTTTTTATGACAAAAAAAATCCCCGCTTGTGCGGGGACTTTTAAATTCAATTCGGCTTAGCCGAAAGCATTACACGTTGAAGAGGAAGTACATGATGTCGCCATCCTGTACCACGTATTCCTTGCCTTCGGTGCGGACGAGGCCGGCTTCCTTGGCGGCGTTCCAGCTGCCATGCTTCAGGAAGTCTTCGTAGCTCAAGGTTTCGGCGCGAATGAAGCCGCGTTCGAAGTCGGTGTGAATCACGCCTGCGCACTGCGGGGCCTTGTAGCCAGCGTGGAACGTCCAGGCGCGGCATTCCTTTTCGCCAGCGGTAAAGAAGGTGCGGAGACCGAGGATTTCGTAACCCTTGCGCACCACGGAATCAAGTCCCGATTCCTTCATGCCGAGTTCCTTGAGAAATTCAGCCTTGTCGGCAGGTTCCATGGCAGAGAGTTCTTCTTCGATCTTGCCGCTGATCATGATGACTTCGTGACCGTTCTTGGCGGCGTATTCCTTCAGCTGGTCCACGTAGGCGTTGCCAGTGAGAATATCGTCTTCTTTGACGTTGGCGCAGTAGAAGAGGGGCTTCGCGGTAAGAAGGGCGAGGTCCTTGACAATGCCTTCCATTTCTTCGCTGTCGTGCATCACGGTGCGGGCGGCCTTGCCTTCCTGGAAGGCGTCGCGGAGCTTTTCGCAAGCGGCGAGACGGGCCTTGGCTTCGGCGTTACCGGTGCGGGCACCCTTGGTTTCGGTAGCGATGCGCTTTTCGACAGAGTCCAGGTCCTTCAAGATGAGTTCGGTTTCGATGATATCCACGTCGCGGACCGGGTCCACGGAACCATGCACGTGCACGATGTTTTCGTCGTCGAAGCAGCGGATGACTTCCATGATGGCTTCGCATTCACGGATGTGGGTCAGGAACTGGTTGCCGAGGCCTTCGCCCTGGGCGGCACCCTTTACAAGACCTGCAATGTCCACGAATTCTGTAACGGCGGGAACGATGGATTTCGGATTGTAGACCTTGACCAGTTCGTCGAGGCGGCTGTCCGGCACGCTCACCATGCCCACGTTCGGTTCGATGGTGCAGAACGGATAGTTGGCAGCTTCTGCGCCGGCGTTGGTGATGGCGTTAAAGATGGTGGACTTGCCCACGTTGGGGAGTCCGACGATACCGCATTTAAAACCCATGATAATCTCCGTTTTATGTCGGCCCGGTTTGGCGGGCCACTTTATTTTTGCGATGTAAAGGTAGAAAAATGCCCTTGTAGGCAGTCCCATGAAAATCTAAATTTACGCCCGTTTTTAAGGTGCTATCAAGGAACTTATGGCAGGGCTATCGTCAAAGTCGAATATGGATATGCTGAATGGGCCCCTCGGGAGAAAAATCCTGAGGTTTGCTATTCCTATTGCCTTGAGTAGCATTTTCCAGCAGATGTTCAACATGGCAGACGTGGCCGTGGTGGGGCAGTTCGCTGGCGACAAGGCTTTGGCGGCCGTGGGCGCGAACACCTTCGTTATCAACTTGCTGATCAACTTGTTCGTGGGCCTTTCGGTGGGTGCGAACGTGGTGGTGGCCAATTCCATTGGCGAGCGCAGTTATCGCTCCGTGACCCGCAGCGTGCACACGTCGGTGATGGTGGCCTTCTTTAGCGGAATCTTCCTTTCGTTTGTGGGCATCTTTTTTGCGCGGCCGATTCTTGAACTGATTTCCACGCCGGCAGATGTGTTGGATATGGCGGTGCGTTACCTGCAAATCTACTTTGCGGGCATGCCCTTCGTGATGGTCTACAACTTTGTGGCTGCCGTCCTGCGCAGCAAGGGCGATACCAAGCGCCCGCTTTACGTTCTCATGGTGGCGGGTGCAGTGAATGTAGTGCTGAACCTGATTCTGGTGGCGGGCTTTGGCATGGGCGTTTCGGGCGTGGCTATTGCCACCGTGTTTGCAAACGTCATTAGCGGCATTACTTTGTTCTATCTGCTGTTGCATGAGGTGGGCCCTTTCAAACTGGAATTCTGGAAGCTGCGTATCACGCCCTTCTTCTTGAGTCGTATTCTGCGGGTGGGAATTCCCACAGGGCTTCGCGGCGTCGTGTTTTCGTTTAGCAATGTGTGCTTGCAGTCGGCTATCAATAGCTTGGGTTCTGCTACGGTGGCGGCCTCGGCTATTGCCCTCAATTACGAATTTGTGGTGTACTACTGGCTTAGCGCCTTTTCGCAGGCCTGCATTACCTTTGTGGGCCAGAATTTCGGCGCCAAGAATATGGAGCGTTGCCGCCGTAGCGTCCGTTGGTCTCTCCTGTTGGGGTGTTCTTCAACAATTGTGCTGAGTGCGCTTTGCTGCATTTTTGCCCGCCCCATGCTTTCGGTGTTTACCTCCAACGCCGAAATCATTGAAATCGGTACCATCCGCATGCAAGTGGTGGTGGGCCTCTTGGCCATTAACGTCTTCTTGGATGTGTTCTCGGGAGCCCTTTCGGGAATGGGCAAGTCCTTGGCTCCGGCGCTCACCTGCATGGCGGGGGTCTGCGGAATCCGCATTCTCTGGGTGATTTTCGTGTTCCCCCAGTACAAATCCTTCGCCTCGCTCATGGTTGTATACCCCATAAGCTGGATTCTTACGATTTCTGTGATTATGGGAATCTATTTCTACCACGTGAGGCGCACCAAGTTTTAGTATATTTCGGACAATGCGTTATTTAAAATTTGCCACATTGTCTTTTTTGCTCGCTCTTTCGGCTTGCGTTTACGAGCCAGAGCAGTTTGCAGGTTCTGAAACGAACAGTGAAAAAACTGAAACAGGTTCAATTGTTGCGGTGAACGGTGGAAAGCAAATTTGCAACCCTTCCGTTTCCCAGGATCCTGAAAACTACCCGGCAGCAATGCTATGGTTGAACTTTGGCGGCAAGCTGAATGTGGAAGCCCCCGATTCGGTCTACACGACTTCGAAGGTGGTGCAACATGACCGTCTTTCGGTGTCCGACACGTCGGGCAAGATTCTTTGGTACTTTATGCGCGATGAAGAAGCGGGTGATTGCCAGTTCCAGGATCCGGAATGGAGTACGCATCCGAACTATATCGTGGCTCTCCGTGGCTTTAAGGCCAAGGGCAGCAAGTCTTGCACGGATCTTTTGGATTACGGTCTCTTTGCCGTTCGCATGTCCGACAAGAAACAGTTCTTCTTCTACGATAAGGATATCAGCGAATTTGCAACGCCCCACCTGTGGGTAAACCCGGATGCGGTGTTTGATTCCTCGGCGGACGATTCCACAATTGAAGGCTTCTTTGGCACAAGCGATGTGCGCCTGGTTTATGTGAACAAGAAAGACCAGATTGTTTTTGTGGACTACGCCAATGGCGGAACCAAGAAAGCCATTACGCTCAAGAAACCCTCTGGAGTTGACGGCTGGATGATGGATAGCCCCATGATTTCGCCCGATGGCAAGTATGTGGTTTATAACCTGATTAACGCTGCGATGACGGGTTGGAGATCCTTTATTCAGGAACTTTCGAAGGACGCCACTCCGCATGAAATTGAAAAGACTTCTGGTATGATTTCTGAACCGGTTCAGCCCCATTGGTTTACTTTTTCCGGCCGTCTTTTTGTGGTCTGGGCAGAATTCCCGCAGGGTTCGCAGTACGTGAACAAGAACGATTTGACCGATGAATCGGTGCAGAACGGTAGCGCAGGCCGCACGGTCATGCGTGAAATCAAGTTGGCTGCCAACGCCCCTGCAGACCTTGCCTTTGAATGGGTGGACAATGCTAAAGAAATTGCCCCGGTTCCGATGATTGGTGGCCGCTCGCCGGATGGATTCTTCTTGGCGACCGGTGCGAACAATGGTTATTTGCTGAAGCTCCCGTGAGGTAAAAGATGAAGAAGAATTTATTTAGCGGGATTTTGTCTGGCGTTGCCTTGGCTGCTGTGGCCGGTGGCGCATTTTATGCCGGTTTTAATTCGCCTGTAGAAGTGGCTACTCCGTGGCAGTCCATTGGTGGCTGCGGTGCCGGTGGCTCCGGTGGCGGTTCTGGCGATGGCATCAAGTGGATTGGCCAGGGCGTTTCTGGCGGCTACCTTGAAGTCGAAGCATTTACCAAGTACACGGTCGGTCAGAATTTCACGGGTGTCTCGTTTACTCCCCATTTGTCTATCAAGCCCACTTGGTCAACCAAGCTCGGCGTGTCTGTTCCGTGGATGAGCCATAGTGGCGAAGTGCAGTACCGCAGCAACCAGATTCCGGCAGACCGCACCACGGGTGGCGTGGGCGATGTGTCCATCGATTTTAGCAAGACAATCGGTAGTGGTGGTGCTGCATCCCTTTCTGCAAGCCTCACCATTCCGACGGGTCAGTACGACATCAAGCGTGGTACGGATTCCGGCAAGGAACTTTTGCCGAGCAGTTTCCAGAAGGGCTCGGGTTTGTACTCGCTGACGGTTGGCTGGGATTACAGCCGTGATACCGACAAGGGAATCTGGCTTTACGGTCTTAGCTACACGCACCCCTTTGCCATGCACCTGATTTCGGGCGAAAACGAATTCAACGATTCTTACTGGAAAGACTTGGATCACAACGATGACCGCTTCGAGTACCGCTTTAAGCCTTATGGCGAAAACGACTTGGGCGCTTACACTCCGCCTTCGGTGGGTGGCTCCATCGCTTACGGCTACCGTGGCCGTCCGGGAATCGTGCAGAGCTTCGGCGTGAATTTCTCTGTGCCGCTGGGTGTTGCATGGATTAATTCTGAAAAGGTCGGAACTTACGACCCGCGTCCGGACCCCGATCATCAGGCTTGGTCTGTGGCCTTTGCCTATGGCATTGAATTCTCGAATTCCGACTTCCCGGTGTTCCTCGCAGTCTCCTTGCCGCTCCACGACAAGAGCAATGCGGCTGACCCCGAAAACGAATACGATGAATCTCCCATGCGCAAATGGGATACTCCCGACTGGTCTGATTTTGGCCAGCAGTGGACTATCGCCGTCGGCATCAAGGGAAGTTTCTTCTAGTAGTTAAGCTCGCGGGTGGGTCTTTTTGAAGGCGGCCCTCAGGCGTTCTGCATTTACATGGGTATAAACCTGAGTGGTGGAGATGTTCGAATGACCGAGCATCTCTTTTACGCTCATAATCTCGGCGCCGTTTTCTAGCAGGTGCGTAGCAAAGCTATGGCGTAGCACGTGCGGGCTGGCTTTGCCCTCCCAGCCGATTTCTCGCAACAAGTGCTGAATGTCGTTGCGGAGCGTGCGCAGGCCGAAAGGCTTGCCGTCTTCGCTTAAGAATACATAGCCTGTGGCGGTGGGCATATGCCCTGCCTGCATTTGCATTTGTTTGTAATTTTCGACGCGGTCGATAAAACTTTCGGTGAGCGGAACGATTCGTTCCTTGTTACCCTTGCCTAGCACGCGTACCAGTTTTGCGTTTGTGTCGATGCGGTCCCAGGTGAGGTTCTGGCATTCTGAAATACGCAGTCCTGAACCGTAAATCAGTTCGAGCAGAATTCTTGCGCGGACTTGCTGGAGCGTGGGGTTTGGAATATCCGGGAATTTTTCTTCGGCCAAATCCTTTTGCCCAAGAACATTCACTAGGCGCTTGGGTCGCTTGGGCATGGGAACGTTTTCGGCAGGGTTCTTTTCGAGAGTCTTGCTCTTGATCAAGTACTTGCCAAAACTCTTTAAGGCGGCCAGGTGTTCGCAAATGCTTGTGGGGGCAAGCTTCTGCTTCATCTTCAAGTCCCACACGAAGGTCTTGACGCTCGATTCAGAAAATGCATTCAGCGGAAATTCGCTGGAACCTTCGCCGAGATGTTCCAAGAATTTTGTGAGCGACTTGCGGTACGTGTCGATTGTGCGCGGCGAAAAACGTCGCCGGTCCGCGATGTAGCTCAAATATTGCTCGATGTGTTCGGAAAGGTTCATTTAAAATGCTTTTTCACTGGTCTACAAACCAAAAATAATCTATCTTGAAGGTCAAAGTATGACATTAGCGAAAAATTCTGTTTGTATTGCTTTAATTGCTGTTGCTAGTTCTTTTGCCGCCGACCGTGTGGTAGGTGCGAATGCGACCTTGGACATTGAACCGGGTGCGCGTTCTGCCGCTTTGGGTTCTGCGACTATGGCTGTCGATGGCGATTACCTGGGGCTCATGTCTAACCCCTACCAGCTTGCAAATGTGAATTACGCATGGGCTTCTTTTTCGCATACCGAATACTATGAAGATACAAAGTATGACTTTGCCTCGGCAGTAGTGCCGCTGGGTGAGGGCCAGGGCTTAGGTATTTCTTTCTCCAGATTCGGTGCAGACGATATCCCTTACATTAAAGAGGGCGAACCCCTGCCCGAAGGCTCCAACTACAATACGCTTTCGTATGCGGACTGGGTATTCTCGGCAACCTTTGGCCGTAAGCTCACCAAGCGCTTGGATTTAGGTATTGGATTCCATGGCCTTTATCGCGAAATGGATCAGACGGGCTGGGGCTTCCGCGGCGATGCCGGAATTCGCTTTAATGCCATCGATGAACTTTACTTGTCGGCCCTCTTGAAGGGCTGGACGTCTTCGGCGACCAGTTGGGAATCGGGCGAGTTCGAATACTCGTCTCCGGAGCTGTATATCGCTGCCAGTTATGGACTTCCGGTGCCTTACCTGTATGGCAAGTTGAACCTGTATTGGCAGGGTGCTGAACTTTTGCACCGCGAAGCTCGCGACCTGGATTACGAAACGGATCAGTCCCGCGGCAAGCGCGTGTGGGAAAGTCCCCTGGATTGGCTTTCGGGCGGTCGCGGCGGTATCGAATACACCTTTGACTTCGGTCTTTCTCTCAGAGCGGGCCTTTCGAGCTTTACCACACTCCAGAGCGTGACTGCGGGTGCGGGTCTTGTTATTGCAAAATTTGTAAAAGTCGACTACGCTTTCGAATCGCACCCGGTCCTTTCTCCGGTGCACCGCGTGAGCGTGAGCATCAGTCCCTACTTGTTTAGCCATGCGCCTAAGCCGGGCACGCCGGAGGCAACTCCGGTCCGCAGCAAGAACCTGACTGAAGAACCCGATGAAGACACCTCTTACGAGGATATGGAACGCGAGCCCTACGAAGCTCCCCAGGCTACAGAATCCGCTCCCGAGCAGTCCGCTCCGGCTTCTGAATCTTCTGTGCAAGAGCAGGCTACACCCGCGGCTCCGAGCGCCATCATAGAAACAGACGACGAAGTTTTAGAGTAATTTGGGGCAAAATCCGCGATTTTATCAAGTTTAGGAGCGTTTTTTGGTGATAGGTCGCACACGTTGAACCATAATTAGGCTATATTTTTACCATGCCGCAATTAAAGAATTATCGCGAAGTTGGAATTTTTGATTTGATGTCCGCCCCCCTGAACCCGATTGGGGCGTTCGATGCCGAACAGTTTAAGAAAGATGTTCGCGATCTTCTCGCTGAAAAGCCTGATGAAAAGTATTTGGCCGTCGATTTGACGGGTCTCGATTTTGTCTATAGCGACGCTTACAATGCCTTTATCCAGTTCCAGCAGGAAATGGATGACCGCAAGGGCATTTTTGCTGTCCTTACCAACAACCAGACGATTCTTGTTGGCCTCAAGAAGGCCGGTCTCGACAAGAGCATCATGGTCTTCGCCTACGAAGAAGACTTGATGTCGTTCTCGTTGCAGGCCCAGTCTCCGGCTGCCAGCGCTGAACCCGACGTGATTGAAGTGACTCATGACGAGCCGGCTCCGGTCGCATCGCAGAACATGGGCAGCACCATGGGCTCTATCGAAGGCGCTCCGACTTACTTGGATCGTCGTACCGGTCAGCACCGCAGATTCACCAAGAGCTTCAATGCCATTGCCAAGGAAGAAGCTCCGGAAGATTCCAAGAAGAAGGGCCTCGACGTCCCGTTCGATGACGAACCGTCTTCTGCTAAGACCGTGATGATTGTTGCTTTGCTGATGTTGGCTGCTGTGGGTGGAATGATCGCACTCTTCTGCATTTAGTCCGATGCCTGTCGAGTTCCAAGAATACACACGTAAGCGCAAATCTTTTAATACTCAACATAAGTTTCCGTTAATCCGACTCGTGCTTGTGGCCGTGGCGGCTTTGACGGCATATTTTTCGGGATTCGTCTCGAAAATTGCAAATGCTTTGCCGCTTCCGGGCAACGAAGAAGAAAAGCCCATTGAAACTTGGGACTACCGCTGCAAACTTTATGGTGGCAAGCCCTTTAACTTAAAGAAGAACTTGGCTCAGTGTTCGTGGGTTTTGGTCGATTCCATTCCCATTTCGCGTTTGCCGAATCCGTTCTTGCGTTACGTGGGTTCTCTGCGTAAATCTGAAAAGTCTAAACTCCATTGGATTGCCCCCATTACCGATTTCGGTAATGCATTGCTCGTGATGCACGAAGACAGTGTGTCGTCGGTGTATTTACGTTATATGAAACCGGACTCCAGCTACATTTGGGTGTCCAAGAATACGGGTTGCAAGTTCCCCGGAGTGTGCCCGAGGCTCCCGCTGGAATGGTCGGCGCTTTCGATTGACGAAGGTTTTGACTTTGAAGGTCAGGAATCCTTGCTGGCCATGGACGTGTTTAGCGGTATTGGCGAAGCTCCGATTTATCCGGTGCTTGCTGGCCGCGTGCTCGATATGGGTCACGACTCGCTTGGTTACTTTGTTGAAATTGACCACGGTTATAACGTTACCAGTAAGACTCTGGGCATGGGCGCTCCAAGCGATTCCTTGTCGGTGGGCGATACCGTTGGTGTGCAATCGGTGCTGGGTAGGCTTTCTCCGAAAGACAGCGCGACATTCTTTTTGTCGGTTCGCTTGAACGGCCAGTTTGTCCGCTGGAGCGATTTTTACGCTTCGACGCATCCTGTCGCACTTGATTCGCTTGCATCGTTTGAAAAGTTGAACGGTTTTTAATACCTTTGGTCTCATGAACCGTCTTTGCTCTAAATACATGGGTTTTGCTTTGTTGTGGATTTTGTCTGCAGTCGTGTTTTTTGCCGGCTGCGAAAAAGACACCGATGGCCCCCTGAATGTTTCGAAAGACGACTTTAGTTATGATGGCGAAGGCTTCTTTGCCTATGCGCGCCTTGATTCTGGAAAGACGATTCACTTGTCCAAGGACACCCTGTATTTGGACATGGGTAAAATGTGGACATTCTCGAATTGCGCCTTGAAGTCCATCAATCTGGATTACAGCAAGGAAGATTCTGTCCTTTGGATTGCGCCGACGCTTCCAATTCATGCCACGGCCGAAGACTGCGCCGCTCCTTATTACCGCCCCGATACGACGCTCAAGCTTGTGCTTTCTTCAAAGCAGATGTCAGGTATTGCTGTTATCAAGGTGAAGAACGATGCCGACACGTCGCTGGATTCCATTATCCTTCGCCGCGGAAGCCTTTCGAGAGATACGTTTGAAATGTATCTGGATTCGGCCTTTGCAGACGTGCAAGCGTTCCCGCTGCGCACCAAAGACAAAAAGCACGGGAAAAGATACCCGACGGTCATGCGCGTGCTGGATTCCTTGACGCCCCGCGTGTTCTTCTGGCGCACCATGAAGTCTACTTGTACGCATCGTGTGGACATGTGCAAGAACACGGTTTCCGATACCATTTACCCGAGCTCTTGGAATATTAACGATACGAACCTGGTGCCGGTGCATTACGCCTGTGCTGATTCCGATTCGGTATACTGCATCAATTCCAAGTGGGAAAACGATTCGACGGAACTGGGCAAGTTGCAGGAACGCCCTGATACCATTTGGCATTACAGCACTTACTATACCGAAAAGATTCCGGAATGCGGAACGTACAGTCTCTTTACGATTACGGCTTTCCAGATTGGCGGACAGGCTCGATTTGTTCGTGAACTATTTACGCCCGATGAAGAGGAATCGTTCTGCGGCCCGAATTCTAAAAAAGATTGGATGGTCTATAACTTGTCGACCAACAAGATGGTGGTGGATTCCGACAGCGTTAAGGTTCTAGACTCTCTCTATAAAATCTGGAAGAAGGCGACGGTTACTCCGGACGCCCCGAAAGAAAAATGATCGAATATTCCTATTCCCCTGAAATTGCCGAGGCTGACCGCCCGATTATCCTTGAATCCCGCATTTACAAGGATTGGCTTGAAAAATCTCAAGAAAAGTTTGTGGTGACCAAGGTCCACTTTTCGTCGGTGGATTTTTTGCGTAAAGGTCGCCAGCCGTTATTCATTAAGCTCGATGCGACGGCAACACTCCCGGATGGTCGCCCGGTGCATGGCATTGTGCTGGTGCGCGGTAATGCCGTGGGAGTTTTGGTGGTGCTGCGCTGCGAAGGCAAAAAGTACCTGTTGCTGGTAAAACAGCCGCGCTTTGCGATAGGCGAGCAGGCCTCCCTTGAAATTCCGGCAGGTATTCTGGACTGGACAGGGGATTACCGCAAGGTTGCCTTGAGCGAGCTCGAAGAAGAAGCCCAGATCAAGGCCGATGATTCCGAACTCATTGACCTCATGGACTTTTGGTACAAGGGCAAGAGCGATGGCTTTGCCGCCAGCTGCGGGCTCTTGGACGAACGTATTTGTTTGTATGCAATCGAACGTGACGTGACTCCGGAACAGCTCAAGGCCATGGATGGCAAGGACCAGGAATACACCGAAGAAATCGAATGGATTAAAACGGTGGTGCTCCCTTACGAAGAAGCCGCCCACGAATTTATCGATGGAAAGAACTTGATTGCGCTCTTCTTGTACGAGCGCTGGCTAGAAGCTCAAAAGTAGGGATTTACCAGTTCCCGATATTGTTGATGGTAAGGCCCAAGAAGAAAATCGTCAGGTAGCCGTACCAAAGTCCGGTGAGGACATAGTTGAGCTTACGCTTGTAGGCCTTGGGTTCGTTTTTATTCTTTTCGCGAATCACGAGAATGTTCTTGCGCAAAAAATAGGCGCAACCAGCAAGACCGATTAAAGTAGCGAGAATCAAAAGTACGTAAGCCATGCGCCAAATATATAAATTCTGAGTTCTGAACGGCTTTAGCCCCCTAATTTTTATAAATCCGGTTGCCTAGTCCTTAAAAAATTTCTCTATTTGGTCTGTCTTGACGTTCGTGGACTCGATTTAGGCTTAAATGAGCAGATTTCGGGGCCGTATGCGAACGCCGTTTATTATACGAGGTCTATTTGGTAGCCCAGAAATTGGATACATTGATCGCCCAGGCATGCGAGGCCGCCGGCGTTACATTGGTGGAACAGGACATGTTCCGCGCAGGCAAGAGAAAGACGCTGCGCCTATACATAGACAAGCCCGAAGGGGTGACGATTGACGACTGCTCTAACGTGAGCCGCCACTTGTCTGATGCCCTGGATGCCGATCCGGATATTATTGAAGGTGCCTACACTTTGGAAGTGTCGTCGCCGGGGCTAGACCGCCCCCTCAAGTCGGTTGCCGATTTTACCCGCAATATCGGACGTTTCTTGCGGGTGACCCGCAGTACCGGTAAGCCCGTTGTGGGCAAGCTCGTCGCTGCTGATGAAGAAAGTTTGACGCTCACCCTCAAGGGAAACGCAGGCGATGTCGTTGTGCCGCGTTCTGAGGTGCTGGTTGCGAAAGTGGATGTACAAATATAATAGGAAGGTCATTTTATGAAGAACGAACCGAAGGTAAACTTGCTCGAAGTGCTGAAAGGTGTTGTCGAAGCCAAGGACATGGATGATTCCGTTGTGCTGAACGCGCTGAAGGAAGCGCTGATCACGGCGGCCCGCAAGTACTTGCACATCGAAAAGAAGATCGATGTGGATTTCGACATGGAAACCAACGAAGTGCACGTGTTCTTGCGCGTGGCCGTTGTCGATGACTATCCGGACTACGACCCGAACATGACCGCTGCCGAAGTGGAAGAACTCGACAAGGGTTACATGCTGGTCGAAGAAGCTCGCGACTTTAACGAAGACGCTCAGCCGGGTGACTTCCTTGAAATGGAAATTCCTATTTCTGCATTCGGTCGCCAGGCCATTCAGACTGCAAAGCAGCTCCTGAACCAGCAGATCCGCGACGCTGAACGCCAGAAGATCATGGATACCTACCGCAGCCGTATCGGTACCATGGTGAGCGGCGAAGTGCTCCGCCTTGAACAAAGTAACATCATCGTGAAGCTCGGCAAGCAGACCGAAGCTATGATTCCGGCTCGTGAACAGATCCGTCGCGAACGCTGGGCTCAGGGTAACTCCATTAAGGCCGTGATTGCCCGCGTGGAAGAATCTTCCAAGAACGGTGCCCAGGTGGTGCTGTCCCGCGCTAACGGTGACTTCCTCAAGGAACTCTTCCGTCAGGAAGTTCCGGAAATTTACGAAGGTACGGTCGAAATCAAGGGTGTTGCCCGCGAACCGGGTTTCCGCGCCAAGATTGCCGTGTATTCCCGTGACGAAAAGATTGACCCGGTCGGCGCATGCGTCGGTATGAAGGGTGCTCGCGTGCAGACCATCGTGCGTGAACTCGGTAACGAACGTATCGACATCGTGCAGTGGAATCCGGATCTGGACACCTTCATTACGCGTGCCCTTACTCCGGCTAACGTGATCAAGCTGATTCACGTGCCCGAAACCCGCCGCACTGTGGTGATTATCAGCGACGAAAACCTCGCCTTGGCGATTGGCAAGAACGGCCAGAACGTGAAGCTCGCTGCAGAACTCGTGCAGCGTAACCTCGACGTGTTCGGTGAAAACGAATGGAACCAGAAGGACGACGAAACGAAGGCTAAGATTACCTCTCCGTCCGCTGCCGATTTTAACCAGAACCGTAAGGCTGCTCGCTAATTTTTAAAAAAGGAACATTGGAAGCTATTCATGGCTAATGAAGAACAAATTAAACCAGTAGACTGGGCTAAATCCCACGGCATCAAGGTTGATGTCGTGATGAAGCTGCTTCGCGATGCGGGCGTTGCTGTCCGTACTCAGGTGTCCAAGCTTGACGCTAAGGACTATGAGAAGATCGAAGCGGACGCCGAGGCCGAACGCCAGAAGGCTGAAGCCCGCAACAAGAATCTGAAAAAGGCGTCTTCCGCTGAAACTTCCAATGCTTCTTCTGACAAGAAGAGTGAGTCGGCATCGACTGGCGATGGCAAGAAGTTGAAGGCCACGCTCATTAGGACTAAGAAGCCGGCAAAACCCGCTGCCGCTGCTGCCGCCCCGGCCGCTGCAAAGCCTGCCGCTACGGTGAAGCCCGCTGCAGCTGCCCCCGCCCCCAAGGCCGAGGCCCCTGCCGCTGTCGAAGCACCTGCCGCTAAGGCTCCCGAAGTAAAACCTGCCGCACCGGCCGCAGCACCTGCTGCCCCGAAGGCAGAAGCCGCCCCGGCTGCCGCTCCCGCTGCTCCTAAGGCAGAAGTGAAGCCCGCTGCTCCTGCTCCGGCACCCGCTGCCGCAGCTCCTGCCGCACCGGCTGCTCCTGCTGCAGTTAAGCCCGCAGCTCCGGCTGTTAAGCCTGCCGCACCGGCCGCCCCTGCAGCCCCCGCTGCTGCCGCACCGGCCGCTGCAAAGCCTGCCATGGTTACCCCGGGCATGGAACTCAAGCAGCCGCCCATGAAGGCCCAGGTCTTCAAACCGGACGAAGCCATTCTTGCTCGTATCAAGAAGTCTCAGCAACAGGCTCAGTCGAACCGCGGCGGACACCGCAACGGTGGTGGAAACCAGCAGGGTTATACAGGAACTTTCGGTCGCCTTTCCAACAACAATGGCGACAACCGCAACGGCAATCGTCGTAACGACAACCGTAACGGCAACGGCGGCCCGAACAATAACGGCGGTCGTACCTTTACCGGTCGCACGGGTGGCTTTACCGGCAACTCGATGCAAGACGCCTTTAATGCTAGCAATGGTGGCGCCCAGGGTTTTGGCGGCCAGAACCAGGGCGGCAAGGGTGGCAAGCAGCAGAACGGTCGCCATGGCCAGAACGACAAGAACCGTCGTAACAATGGCAAGGACCGCATGGAGCAACAGAAGGAGCTCCAGCAGGAAGCCGTACGCCAGAACGTTTCTCGCGTGATGGCTGACCTTTCCAAGAAGCCTGTCAAGAAAGTTTATCGCAAGGAACATAACGACAACAATTCCGGCGAAGAAAAGAAAATCCTCAAGACTTCTGACTTTATCACCGTGGGCGAACTCGCTGGCCTTATGGACCAGATGCCGGCCCGCGTGATTGCGAAGTGCATGGAAATGGGCATGATGGTGACCATCAACGCCCGCTTGGATTTTGAAACCATCCAGCTGTTGGCCGACGAATTCGGTTACGAAGCCCAGTTGATGGAAGAATACGAAGAAGAAGTGCTCGGCGTGGAAGAAGAATCTTCTGAAAACCTGAAGCCGCGTCACCCGGTGGTGACGGTGATGGGCCACGTTGACCATGGTAAAACTTCTTTGCTCGACTGGATTCGTAAGACCCACGTGGTGGCCGGCGAATCTGGCGGTATTACTCAGCACATCGGTGCATACGAAGTCACGACCTCTCAGGGTAAGGTGACCTTCCTGGATACCCCGGGTCACGAAGCATTCAGTGCTATGCGTGCTCGCGGTTCTCAGGTGACCGACGTGATCGTGCTGGTGGTTGCTGCTGACTCCATGGTCATGCCGCAGACCGTTGAATCCATTGAATTGGCCAAGCGCGAAAAGGTCCCGATGGTGGTTGCTATCACCAAGATTGACCTTCCGACGGCCAACCCCGACAAGATCCGCGCCCAGCTCGCCGAACGCGGCGTGGAAGTGGAACAGTGGGGTGGTTCTACCAGCTGTATCGAAGTCTCTGCCCGTACGGGTCAGGGCATGAACGAACTTTTGGAAACTCTTGCTCTCGAAGCCGAAGTTCTGGAACTCAAGGCCAACCCCGAAGCTCACGCTCGCGGCGCCGTTGTGGAATCCAAGCTCGACGTGGGTAAGGGTTCTATGGCCACGATCCTCGTGCAGAACGGTACGCTCCATGTGGGTGACCCGTTTGTCTGCGGTATTTACGCTGGTCGTGTCCGTGCTATGTTTAACGAACGCGGTGAACAGATGAAGGAAGCTCCTCCGTCTGCTCCGTGTCAGGTGCTCGGCTTTGACGGTACTCCGCAGGCCGGTGACGACCTCATTGTGGTCGAAGACGAAAAGACCGCACGTGAAATTGCCTCCAAGCGCCGTATGGCTGCCCGTGAACGCGACCTGCGTTCTCGTAACGTCAAGACCTTGGAAGATACCTTCAACGATCGTAAGGAAGGCAAGCTCTCTGAACTCAACCTCATCGTCAAGGCTGACGTGGGTGGTTCTGCAGAAGCTCTCGCCGCTTCGCTCGAAAAGCTTACCAACAAGGAAGTGCGCGTCAACATCATCCGCAAGGGTGTGGGTACCATTACGGAATCCGATATCTTGCTGGCTACGACCGCACAGGCAATCATTATTTCCTTCCACTTGATGCCGTCGCTCTCGATTCGCGAAATGGCCCAGAAGGAAGGCATCGAAATCCGCAACTACCGCGTGATTTACGACTGTATCGAAGATATCACGAACGCTGTGGAAGGCCTCTTGAAGCCCACCATGCGCGAAGAACTCTCCGGCGAAGCAGAAATCCGCCAGGTGTTCAAGATTCCGAAGATCGGTCTCATCGCAGGCTGTATGGTTACCGACGGCGAAGTCGACCGCACCAGCCATGTGCGTGTGTACCGCAACGGCGTGGAACTCGGTACGACCGTGGTTCAGTCTTTGAAGCGCATGAAGGACGACGTCAAGTCTGTCGCTCGTGGCTTTGAATGCGGTATCGGCCTTAAGGGTTACGAAGACATCAAGGAAGGCGATAGCTTGATCTTCTTCAAGGAAATCAAGGTTGCCCGTACTTTGAAGGATGTGGCCCGCGAAGAAGCCGAAGAAAAGGCTAAGAAGGCTTCTGAGGAGTCCAATGAGTCGTAGAACAGACAGATTGGACGAACAGTTCCGCGAGGAAATCGGCAAGCTCTTGCAGAAGGGCTTGAAGGATCCTCGTGTGAGCAGCCTCGCAAGCATTACGCGCGTGACGATTACCGATGACCTGAGCTATGCAAAGGTGATGGTCTCGGTGATGGGTTCCGACAAGGAAAAGCGCGATTCGCTGATTGGCCTCAAGAATTCCGCCGGGTATATCCGTACGGTTTTGGGCAAGGCGCTCAAGATTCGCAAGATTCCCGAATTGAATTTTGTTCTGGACGAAAACCTGGAACACGCCATGCATATCGAAAGCATTCTGGCTGAACTGAAGCAGAAAGGGGACTTGTAATTGAGCAATTCCGGCTTCGTTCTGTTGGACAAGATTGCTGGTGAAACTTCTTTTAAGGCCCTTTTCCCGCTGAAAAGGGTCTTTTCTACGAAAAGAGTTGGCCATGCAGGCACGCTGGATTTGCGCGCCTCGGGCTTGATTATTGCGGCGACGGGCCGCTGCACGCGTCTTTTGCCGTTTATCGAAGCAAAGGACAAGTGCTACAGTTTTAGATTGCACTTGGGCTACGAAACCGATACCCTGGAATGGGACGGTGAAGTGGTGGAGCAGGGCGAACTGAAGACGATTACCCGCGAAGATGTCGAGCGTGTGCTGCCGCAGTACACGGGCGATATCGAGCAGATTCCGCCCAAGTATTGCGCCGTGAAAATCAACGGCGTGCGCGCAAGCGACCTCATGGAACGCGGCCGAAACATTGAATTGAAGCCCCGCAAGATTCACATTAGTGAACTCAAGGTTTTGGGTGAAGGCGGCGTGACAGAGGGTTGCTCCGGCAAGGAGTTTGCGACCTTCGATTTGATTTGTGAATGCTCCAAGGGAACCTACATTCGTGCGCTTGGTCGCGATATCGGGCGTGCCCTCGGGACCTACGCCTGCGTATCGCAAATACGCAGACACCGCATCGGCAATGTGACTTTGGATAAAGCCGTGCGTGGCGATGCGCTTACCCGTGAAAATCTGTTGCCGGTCGATGCGGTGCTCGACTTTCCGGTGGTGCGCCTGACGGACGAACAGGTGGCTGTAATCCGCCAGGGCAATTGGCTCCCGTGGAAAGAAAAAATCGAGGGCGTAGGCCCCGAGGGCCATGTGTTTGCCGCAAACGCTCAGGGTGAAGTCTTGAGTCTGTGCTTTTATGAACCGGGTCGAATCAAGCCTAAGTTCTATTTAGGCGAAGATGACAAATAAGGAACGAAGAGTGATTAAACGTGCTGTGACAATGGGTAATTTTGACGGATGCCACTTGGGACACCAGGCGTTATTCCGTACGTTGAAAGCCGTTGCCGAAGTGAACGGACTTGTTCCGACTGTCATTAGTTTTGAACCCCACTCCAACTATGTGCTGCGTACTCCAGGCGATCCGCTGCTTTTGACGACTACCGAAGAAAAACGCGAATTCATTGAAAGCCTGGGTCTTGAATTTTTAGTGCTCCCGTTTACGCCCGAAGTGGCGAAGCTCCCGTTTGATGAATTTGTCCGTACTGAGCTGATTGAAAAGCGCGGCGTGTGCTCCATGTTCTTTGGACATGACCATTGCTTTGGCGCTGGCGGCAAGGGCAACTACGAAACCATTACGGCAGCCTTCCCGGAACTTTCGACGGCTATGCTCTCGATTGTTTTGCATAAGGGTGAACGCGTGAGTTCTTCTGCGGTGCGCAATGCGCTTTTGAATGGCGATGTTTCGCGCGCGCAAACTTATTTGGGCCGTCCGTATCGTTTGTCTGGAATGATTGTCGAAGGCAAACGTTTGGGCCATACCATTGGATTCCCGACGGCGAACTTGCAGGTGGAAAAGTACAAGTTCTTGCCCAAGCACGGCGTGTATGTGGCAACCGCTCGCTTGCCCGATGGCAATGGGGGAGAACGCTCCTTCCGCGCTGTGGTAAATATTGGAACGCAGCCTTCTACGGGGAACCAGCGCTTGGCTATCGAAGCTTACTTGCTGGACTTTAGCGAAGACATTTACGGTCGCCCCATGGTGCTTGACTTGATGGCGTACTTGCGCCCTGAACAAAAATTCCCGAGTTTGGATGATCTGGTCCGTCAGATTGGAATGGATGCAGATACCGCTCGCAACTACAACGGCAATCACTGGGCGGAATAAATGAAGCAGTTGAAGACTTTATTCGTATGCGTGTTGATATTCTCGGCTCTTTGCTGTGCAAAGTCCACCGAATCGAAAAAGACTTCGACGACTTCGAATACGTCTAGCAATTCTCGCTGCCACTTCTTTCTGCATGCGGGTTTGTTGGATGCGGGCCTTGGCTTGAAAGTGCGAGTGAGCCAGGAGAACGGTGTGTATATGACGTTCGACATGATGTGGCAACAGTTCCGCTCGCAACAGTATCTTCGTGTTCCGGCATTAATTTATTTGGGCGGCAATAATTTCCACTTCCTCACGGGTTTTACTTTGATCAACGAAGCTCGCGGTGCTGACACCAAGACCGAGGTGGCTGCCGGTTTCAACTGGGACTTCAATGAACATTGGGGGCTTAGCGGAATGATGTTTAATCCGGTATCAAAGAGAGCACCTACGGGTAAAACCTTGCTTTTAGATGTGCGCTACGTCTTCTAAACGCACAAAGTAATACCAATAAATCTTGATAGAGTCCTTGGCGAAAATGCCAGGGACTTTTTTTATTTGGTGAACGCCTGTTCACTAAAATTAAACCGGACCTGGGTTCGAGGTATGCTTTTTGTATGCTTTCGGGGTGAAAATGTCAGATCTATCTTGCCATCGGGGTAGAAAGTGGGTATATTTTCCATGTGTGATAAGTGTTGTGGCAAGTTGTGTCAAAGGAATAAATGAATCTATCGTATTTCATAGGTAACGCCAAGACGGCGATCGACGGCAAGGGAAGGTCCTCCTTCCCCAGGGAACTCCGTCGTCAGCTGTGGCCGACCGAAGGTACGGAGTTTGTGGTCGCTCGCGGCCCGGACTACACCCTCCGGTTGTACACGTTGCCTGAATATGAGAAGTTCATGTCCGAACTCGACGCGTTCAAAGATCGCCGTCAAGCCGATAAATTCCGGAAACAACTAGAAGCCAGCCCAGTGGAAATGGATGGCCAGAACCGCATTTTGATTCCCAAGAAACTCTTGGAATATGCGGGTCTAACGACTGAAGTGGTTTACACCCCCGGTCGTGGAAGGTCTCTGGAAATGTGGAACCCTGAACGTTTTGATGCACAAGTGGGCATTAAGTCTGAAGAAGATCAGACCTCGTTCAATGAGTTGTTCTACCGTATCGGTTCGACGGAGGATCTAGATGACAAACGCTGACCTTCGCCGTAATCAAGCAAATCATTCCGAAGCCGCCCTCGCTGGCGTCGAAAACGGCGTGTTCTATCACGATCCGGTGATGCTCAAGGAATGCCTTGAAGGTCTGAACATCAAGCCGAATGGTACTTATAGCGATTGCACCCTGGGTGGTGGCGGTCATTCTTACGCTATTGCAAACAAGTTAAATGAAGAAGGAACGCTTCACGCATTTGATCGCGATGAAGAAGCTGTTGCCTTCGCAACCAAGCGCCTTGCCGGTGTGAAGCCCAAGTTCATTGTGCATCCGGTTCGCTTTGGTGAATTGAAGAACGAAATTGCGCCGAATTCTTTGGATGGCATTCTCTACGATCTGGGCATTAGCAGCCATCAGGTAGATGCTTCTGACCGCGGCTTTACTTTTGTAGGCAACAATCCGCTGGATTTGCGCATGGACCGCCGCGAAGGCGTTTCTGCCCAGGAATGGCTCAAGATGGTGGATGCTGATACGCTGGCTGCTGCACTCCGCAAGAATGCGGATATGGATCGCGGCTTTAAGCTGGCGACTCGCCTGATTGAAATGGCAGCCTCCAAGGGCGACCAAGAAATTTTGCCTTCTGACGTGAAGGCTGTGGTGGAATCCGTGTTCCCCGACAAGCGCCGCGAAGTGAATGGCCTTTTGGCTCGCGTGTTCCAGGCAATCCGCATGGAAGTAAACGGCGAACTCAAGGAAATCGAAGATAGCCTGCGCGCTGCCGTGGACTGCCTCAAGGTAGGAGGCCGCTTGGTGGTCATGAGTTACCACTCCGTGGAAGACCGCTGCGTCAAGGAAACCGCCGCTGAATTTGAACGCGCCTGCATTTGCCCCGAACACCTGCCTGTGTGCACCTGCGGTGGCAATCACCAGCGCCTCAAGAAGGTGAATCGCAAGCCGATTCTGCCTTCTAACGAAGAAATTGCAAACAACAGCAGGGCTCGCTCTGCAAAGCTTAGGGTGTACGAACGGGTATGAGCGAAAAGAATCAGAAATCCCTGTTCAACTCTAACCGCACCATTGTGTGGGTGTTTATCTGCGCCGTGTTGGTGGCAGGGCTTTTGCTGATCTTGCCGTTGTATATGCAGAACTGCCTCTCTAAGCTTTATTTGAAGTCCCAGGATCTTTCTTATAAGATCGGGCAGCTGCAGCGCGAAAGAACCCTGCAGGAACTTGAAATCAACAAGTTGTCTTCTCTTGAAAACTTGTCTGTCTTTGCAGACAGCGTTGGTCTTGATTTGAACGGCGTGCCGACTAAGGTCCGCGTAACGGGGGCTCCATGAATATTGTGAATATGGACGCTCTCTCGGTTGCAAAGATGATTGTGCTTGGCGCAATTGGTGTTCTGGCATGGCAGACCTTCAACATTCAGGTGTTGAACCGTGAAGTTTACCAGGCCGAAACCAAGAGCATGGTGACCCGTACCAAGAGCATTTACGCCGAACGCGGCGAAATCTTGGACAGAAACGGTGTGGTGTTTGCCAAGAACCTGCGCGATACCGGCAAGGCCGAAGACTATAGCCGAATCTTCTTGCAGGGCAAGCTTGCCTCTCAGATTGTGGGCAAGGTCGGTTACGATGGCGAAGGCAGCATGGGCATGGAACGCATGTACGACTTGCGCCTGCGCGGTAACGAAGGATTCCGCGTGGGTATCAAGGATGCCAAAGAACGCGAAATTCTGGGCCGTTCTGAAAACGTGGCCGAGGCAAAACCGGGCAAGAACCTGGTGCTGACCATTGACCGCGACATGCAAGAAATTGTGGAAAAGGCGCTGAAGGATGGCGTGATTGAATTCAGTGCCGCCAGTGCCTCTGCCGTGGTGGTGGACCCCTACACGGGCGAAATTTTGGCCATGGCAAGTTATCCGACTTTTGACCCGAACTCTAAAAAGCAGGGTGTGGGCAAAATGGCGAAGAACGATATCGTTGCCATGTCTTACGAACCGGGTTCTACCTTCAAGGTGATTACGGCTGCAGCGGCCATTGAAAACGACGTGGTACCCGAAGATACCGTGTTTGTGAACGAAGGTAAGTGCTGGAGCTGGAGTGCTCGCGCCGAACGCATTTGCGATACCCATATCTATGGCGATATGGATATGGCCGAGGCCATGGTTCAGTCTTCGAACATTGTTTATGCAAAGGTTGCCGATAAGGTGGGTGCCGAAAAGCTCTACCGCATGGCCCGTAACTTTGGCTTTGGCATGAAGACTTCTGAAAACCTGGCTGGTGAAGAAGCCGGTCGCCTTTACATGCCTTACGAACTGACTCGTGATGACCGTACCCTTAAAACCATGGGCTTTGGCCACGCTGTTTCTGTGACGCCGATTCAGATGGTGATGGCTTATGCGGCGATTGCTAACGGTGGCACTCTCATGGAACCGATGATTGTGAAGGAATGGCGCGATTCCGATGGTAACTTGGTCGAAAAGAAGGACCCGGTGAAGGTTCGTCGCGTGATTTCGGAACGTACGGCAGCTTCTATTCGCAAGATGCTCAATCGCGTGGTGAACAGCGGTACGGCAAAGCGCGTGGCAAGCAAGAAGATTCCGGACGTGATTTTTGGCGGCAAGACCGGTACGGCTGAAAAGTACAACCAGGAAACCGGTAAGTATGATCGCGAACACCAGGTGGCATCTTTCATTGGCCTTGCTCCGGTTGAAGATGTGCGCTACGTGTGCATGGTGCTGGTGGACGACCCGAACGCCGACAAGCTTTATGGCCACACCGGCGGTGCAACGGCTGGTCCGATTTTCCGCCGCATTATGGAAGGTATTTACTACCATCCGAAGCTTTCTCCGGCTTCCCATGATTTGGCTTTTGTCAAGAAGAATACGGCTTGCGAAGGCGATTACGTGGGAATGCTTGCCCAGACGGCTAAGTCGGTGGCTGCAAACAAGAAGTGCCCGGTGACTTTTGAAGGCGAAGGCTCTCGCGTGATTGCCGTTCGCCGCGACAAGACGGATTCTTTGGCGCTGGTGCTTAAGCTTGGCGATGTCGATGCTTCGACGATGCCGGACTTGAAGGGACTTTCGCTGAAAGATGCTCTTGAAATTGCTGGAAACATTCGCATGAATGTGGAATATACCGGAATGGGTCGCGTTGTGTCTCAGACTCCGAAAGTCGGAGAAACGCTCCACAAGGGTCAAATTTGCAAGCTTACGCTCAAGGAGAGAGGCTAAATGATTTCTGAAACGTTGATGCAGAAATTGAATGTACAGGGCCTGTGCGACGACTCCCGCCGCGTGAAGGCAAAAGATTTGTTTTTCTCGATGCCGGGCGAAAAGTCCGATGAATTTGCAAGAACCGCTTTGGCATCGGGTGCGGTTGCAGTGGTGAGCGAAACGGTTGCTCCCGAAGGTTTGACCTCGAAGTGGATTCAGGTGGCCGATGTGAAGGCCGCTCGCCTTGAAGCTGCACAAGTTTTCTACAAGAACCCGTTTGCAAAGCTTAATGCCCATGCAGTGACGGGTACGAACGGAAAGACCACTAGCGCATTCTTGATGGATGCGATGCTTACGGCTGCTGGCCATAAGGTGGCTCTCCTTGGAACGATCAAGAACAAGATTGGCGATACTTCGGTACCGGCCACCCTAACAACCCCGGGACTTTTGGATTTGTATGCCTTTGCCGCCAAGGCGGTGGAGGCCGGTTGTACGGATTTGGTGATGGAAGCGTCTTCGCACTCGCTGGATCAGGGACGTATGGCAGGCGTGCTTTATAAGAGCGCCTTGTTCAGCAACCTTACGCAAGACCATCTCGATTACCACAAGACAATGGATGCCTATTTTGAGGCAAAGAAGCTTCTGTTTACGCGTTATCTTGCAGATGACGGCGTTGCTGTTGTCAATATCGATGATGCGTACGGACTGAAACTATACGATTCCCTAGCCGGGATTGGAGCGGACCGGAGGGTGGCTGTCTCGCGTCTAGGGGTCGTTAGTGCTCTTGTGAAGCCCGAAGGGGCTGTGAAGAATACCGAAGACGGACTCAAGATGCTGTTGCCTGCCATTAGCGCAGAACCCTTTGAAACTCCGTTGTGCGGCGACTTTAACGTGGACAATGTGATGCTGGTGCTTGCTTGGGCAAAGGCAATCGGCCTTGCCGAATCTGCCATGCGCAAGGCTTTGGCAGAAGTCCGCGTCCCGGGCCGCTTTGAAAAAGTTTGGAACAAGAATGGCCGTCACGTGATTGTGGACTACGCCCACACTCCCGACGCCCTGGAACGCGTCCTTACGACCGCTCGCAGCCTCTGCCGAGGCAAGCTCGCGTGCGTATTCGGCTGCGGCGGCGACCGCGACAAGACCAAACGCCCGATTATGGGTGCCATTGCCGAACGCATTGCTGACAAGGCTTGGCTCACCTCCGACAATCCGCGCACCGAAAATCCGACCGACATCATTAACGATGTCCGCGCCGGCATGAAGACCGACAAGTTCAGCGTCGTGGAAAAGCGCGAAGAAGCCATTGCCAAGGCATGCGCAGAACTCAAGGACGGCGACTGGCTGGTGATTGCGGGCAAGGGCCACGAAGACTACCAGATTGTGGGTAAGACCAAGCACCATTTTGATGACCGCGAAGAAGCGGTGAAGGCGATGGAAAATGTATAAGCTGGATTTGAAAATCAAGGAACTCTTGGAAATCCTCGAAACCTACTCGGTAGGCGTTGATGGCCGTACAAAGAACCGCAAGGTGAATCTTTGCATGGATTCTCGCGAACCTGCCAAGGGCGTGGTCTTTTGGCCGATCAAGGGCGCCCGTTTTGACGCCCACCAGTTTGTAACACAAATGGAAAAAAATGGAGCATTGATGAGTGTCGTGAACGCTGATGCCGAAGGCATTGAAAACTTCAAGATGTATGCGCCCGTCGACGATACGACGAAAGCGCTCCTCAAGCTCGCCAAGGGCTACCAGAAGAATTTCAAGGTGAAGAAGGTTGCCATTACGGGCAGCAACGGCAAGACCACTACCAAGGAAATGGTGAAGGCTGTTCTTTCGCAGAAGTACAACACCCACGCTACCGCCGGTAACTTCAATAATCACATTGGCGTGCCCATGACGCTGTTCCAGCTGAAGCATAGCCACGAAGCCGCCGTCATTGAAATGGGTACCAGTGGCCCGGACGAAATCCGCCCGCTTTCTCTGGCTGTAGAACCCGATGTGGCCGTGATTACCAACATTGGCGCTTCTCACTTGGAACGCCTCAAGGATTTGGACGGCGTGTTCGCCGAAAAGAAGACGATTGTCGCTGGCCTCAAGAAGAACGGCGTGCTCATTGTGAACGCTGACGACCCGCGCCTTTGCAAGTGCCGCAGCAATACCAGCTACAAGGTGGTGACCTTTGGCGTGAAGCGCGGCATTATCAAGCCCGAAAAGCTCGAATGGAGCGAAGACAACTGCGCTACCTTCTTTGTGGACCGCACCAAGTTCACGCTGAACGTGCCGGGCATTCATAACCTCTATAACGCCCTCGCTGCTATCGCCGTTGGCTTGCAGTACAGAGTGCCCAAGGCCGACATCGCCAAGGCTCTTGCCAACTTCCGTTCCACCAACATGCGCATGGAAATCAAGAACGCCAACGGCTTCAAGATTGTGTCGGACTGCTACAACGCCAACCCGTCTTCGACCAAGATGGCTCTGCAGACCATTGGCAACATGAAGGTGAACCGCCGTATCGCTATTCTCGGCGATATGCTGGAACTTGGCGCCCAGACGGATGCCTTGCACCAGGAAATGGGTGCCATGGTGCCCGAAATGAATTTCGATATGCTCCTGACCGTGGGCGAAAAGGCAAAGCTTTATGTGAAGGGCGCAAAGGCCAAGGGCATGAAGGCTGCACACCACTTTGCAAGCGTTCAGGAACTGATTGACACCCTCACCGAAATCGTGGCAGAAGGCGACGTGCTCTTGATCAAGGGCAGCCGCGGCATGCACATGGAACAGGTGGTGGAAGCCATGCTTAAACTCACGAAGGTCAAGGCTTAATTTAGGACTCACGAAGGAATGGAAAACACAGTTGCAAATACCGGCATGAACAAGCTACTCTTGGTAGTAGTGTTGCTGCTGATTTGTTTGGGTGTGCCTATTGTCTATACGGCATCGGCTCACTTTGCTGTGTCCCATGGACTTCCTGCAGAATACTACTTGCAGAAGCACTTGATCAAGGCTGTGTTCGGCTTGATTCTGATGCTTGGCCTTGCCCGATTCCTGGATTACGGTCACTGGGTCTGGCTCGGTCGCATTACCTTCTTTGTGGGCGTTGTCCTTACCGTTGCAGCCCTCGTGTCGGGTCACGGCGTCAAAGGTGCAAACCGCTGGATTTTGGGCATTCAGCCCTCTGAAATCATGAAGCTTGGCATGCTCATTTGCATTTGCGGCAAGTTCTCCCAGGCTGGCGACAACATCAAGAGTGTCGCTTGCACCATCATTCAGCCGGGTATTTTCTTTGGTATTACCGCCTTTTTGCTGATTCTGCAGCCGAACTACTCTATGCTCATGATGCTTTCCATGGTGGTGATTTGCGTGATGCTCACCGCTGGCGTGAATTACAAGTATTTGGCGATTACGATTGGCGCTGCTATTCCGCCGGGAATCATTATGCTCTTGTTGACGGGTCACTCTAGCAAGCGTATCAATGCATTTATGGCAGCCGAAGGCGAAATGGTTGCCTCCAACTGGCAGGGTGAACATGCTTTGCTCGCTTTGGGTAACGGCGGATTCTCGGGAACGGGATTCGGCATGGGCGTGCAGAAGCTGGGTTACTTGCCCGAAGTTCACAAAGACGTGATTTATGCAGTGGCTGGCGAAGAATTCGGATTCATGGGAACCTTCTTCTTGCTTGCCTTGTATGCAGTTCTATTTGCGCAGGGATTCTCGATTGCCCGCCAGTCTTCGACCCGTTTCGGAAAGTACCTGGCCGTGGCTCTCACGTTCTCCCTTTTCTTCAACTTTTTGGTTCACGTCTGTGTTTGCGTGGGACTTTTCCCCACGACGGGCCAACCTCTCCCGTTCATAAGCTTCGGCGGAACCAACTTAATTTACAGCTGTGTGGCAGTGGGTATTCTGTTGAACATTTCCAGATCCAATACAGGCAAGATGATCAAGGAACCCTATATGAGCGGTGCCTCGCTCGAAAGCAGTGCCTACAGAAACTATGAATATTCAAGGAGTGGCGTATGAAAAAGTTCCTTTTCGTATGTGGCGGTACCGGTGGCCATATTTTCCCGGCCGTAGCCATTGCAAATAGCCTTAAAAAGATGGGCGTGACCGACATTACTTTTGCTGGCCGTAAAGATTCTATGGAAGAACGCTTGGTGGCAAAAGACTGGCCCTACGAATA
>Ga0265298_10001296_pt1 | contig 36916 bp, 70 predicted proteins | sample AusTroGonzalo_MG_3_FD_193486 | JGI IMG/M metagenome (GOLD analysis project Ga0265298, IMG submission 193486) | Bovine rumen microbial communities from tropical cattle in Woodstock, Queensland, Australia - Gonzalo_01 | ecosystem: Host-associated > Mammals > Digestive system > Stomach > Rumen ...
TGTATACTTTCCTACTGTTTCAGCAGTCTTACCAAAGAATGTTATTGGTAAGAAAGTTGTATCATCTTTGCTATTGTTTATTGCTACATTGACAGTTGTTACTGCTTTATTGTCTTTTGTATATCTTGTTTCAGGATCTTTAATTAAACGTCCTGTAATTACATAATAATTCATATTTATTCTCCTTTGTATAATATATATTTTTTATTTTTATAATATATTCCAGTTTTTCCATTTATTTTTATTTTTATAGGTTTATTTTTCCAACATTCTATCATTTCATTTATTTTGTTTTGCCCTATAAATATTATACTTCCATTTTCATCTTGCAATGCTTCAAGTCCGTTTGTTTGCAAATATTTGATATTTTTGAGTGTCTTTTTTGCTATTCTTTTTATTTTATTTATTTTTTTCACTCTCTATTCTCCTTTATACTTTTTATAATATTCTAAATTTATAATCAATCTTTTGAATAATTCTCTTAATCTTTTTAATCTACATATTCAAAGTGTAATCCTTTTGCAGTTTCTCTTGACCCTCTGCAAACTTTACTTATCATATCACCATCAGCAAATCCATAATATCTTCCTGCTTTTGCTGGACTGCTAAATATTTTATTTGTTTCTACACATCTTACTTTTTTTACTATTCTTTTATTATAAATTTCTATTTCATCATCTAATTGAATATTTGTATCTCTTATTAAAAAATCACTAAAGTCATTTATATTCCTATACATAAAACATAAAGGACAATCTCCATTTTCTATTAATTCATATATTTCATCTTCAACTTTTATCATTTTTGGTTTATTTATTATTATTTCTTTTAATGATAATTTCATATTACTTACCTACTTTCTTTTTTAATATTTCTATTGCATCTTTCATTTGTTCTAATGTCATTTCTTTTGAACTTTTTACTCCATAGTAATCATAGAATTTATCTCTATCAGTTTCAGTTTCTTCCATTAATACGCTTAAATAAGACATTGCTTTTAATATTTCCCCTTGTTCTTCTTCACTAGGTATTTTCTTTCCTAATGCTAATTCTATACACTTGATTATGTATTCGTCTTTTGTGTTCCCTAATAACCAATCTATATAATCAGGTTTTTCTTCATTAATTTCTTTTAATGTTTTACCTTTGTATTTTCCAAATGTTAATTTATAATTGTCTGCATCTTCTTGCGTTACTTCTATTGGTTGACTTAAACTTTGTGCGTCATCGTCATCAGTTGCTAAACCAAATGCCATAAGCAAACTATATCTTCTAGCATAAGTTAATGCACTTCCTTGTTCTTGTGCTGGATTTTTAATACCAGATAAAGTTGCTTGTACCACTCTACAACCTTGTATCCATTCTTCTTCCCATTTTCCATCAAAACATATCCTTGTAAAAATATAGTCATCTCCATCTAATCTTTCTATTTTTTGTATATATCTTATGTTGTTTTCTTCTAAATATTTATGTATCTCGCTTAAATCAGTATATTTGTAACCATAACCATCACTATTTTTATTTAATATTGTTTTCATATATTCCTCCTACTTATTTTTCTTTCTTCTTTTTTCTCTTATACTTTCTTTTAAATCTTCGATTGTATCTTTTAAATCAGTATCCTTTCCTAACCAATATCCAAATAGGATAGATGTTGCTACTACTAATAAAATCAAAATTATAAACATTGTTAATACCATATTATTCTCCTTCAATCATTTTTAAATTATCTATTAAGAATACCCTTTCTTCATTTCCTATTTGTAAGTTTTCTATTTCTTTGTCTTTCAACTCATTATATTCCCCTATAAATTCTTTTTTGTTCCAAGTTTGATCCTCTGCCATACATATATTTCTAAAACCTATATGCCTTGTTATATATGCTGTATATGGTTTTAAACTTTCTAATGCTTCGTCTTGTCTATAAATTCCATATCTATGAATTGCCTTTAATACTTCTTCCCATTCATCTTCTGCTTTTGGTATATCTTTTGTTTGTAATAATGCCATTTCTTCTTTTATTTCTGCTATACTTGGCATATATTTATTTTTAGAAACTATATTCTTTATAGCAACTTTAAGTAATTCATAATCTTCATTTACAAAAAACTTATACCAAACTTCTACTTGTTCTTGATTAAATTCTTTATCGTAAGCAGTACTTAAAAACTTCATTGCTTTTATAAATTCTTCTCTTGTCATTTTAACACTCCTTTAGAAATCACTGATATCTATATCTAAGTCTTTTGTAGTTATTTCTTTTGGTGTTTGATTAAGATAACTTTCAAACTTTGTTCCAAATAATGTATCTGGTCTTAAATATTGATTCATCTTTTTATCTTTTAACCATTCACTACATTTATTATCAATAACTATTTTAAAATCTTCTAATTCAAATCCCTCATTGATTCTTGCTTTTATTTCTCTTAATGTTTTAGGTGTAGTTGTTTTATAATGTTTTCCTGTTTTAAAATTAAGATACTCTATAATGTCTTTGTAAGGTACATCGTCTTGCTTTGCAGGACTATATATATCTTTATCTTCTTCTTTATATTTATATTTATTTTTATCTTTATCTTTATTGTCGTTACATTTTGTTACATTAGTGTTACATTGTAACGCTTTTTGTTCTTCTTGTCTTATTCTATATTGTCTTACTCGTTCAGCACTTTCACTTTCTTTACCTGTTATTTTTGGTACTTCTGTCATAAATATAGTTCCATCATCAAATATTTGCATCATACCTAATTCACAAAATATTTTTATTGCACTTTTAACAATATCAACATTTGTTTCTGTTATTGAAGATAACATTTCTGCATTATATGGTACTAAACTTGTAAACCTTAGATGTCCTACTGTTTCAACGCTTTCTAGCATTAATGATAAATAAAATATTATATAATCTTTACCATTAGGCATATTTCTTATAACTTTCATTTGAGGACTTTTTAAAAAGTTTTTATCTAGCTTTAACCAGTATTTTTTTCTTGTGTCTGCCATTTTATCTCTCCTTCACAAAGTAATCTTCAATTTCAGCATCTTTATTCATATATTTAGTGATAGAAAACGCTACTACTTTTCTACATAATACTTTTCCTGTAAGTATATTAGATAAAGTAGGTTGTGCTAATCCGATGATCTCTCCTGCTTTAACTTGTCCATCTCTTAATTTTGGATTTATTTCTTTTTTAAATCTATACATTTTTTTACCTCCTTCCCTTATATATATCATTTTACATTATTATATTTATATTGTCAAGAAATGTTTGTATTTTTTATCCAATATTTTTTGTATTGCACTTTTTCTCCATAACGATTAGTGGTTTGTACCCATTCATCGTCTATATCCATTACAAGACGAATTTGTCTGATATATTCTGATAATCTAGTACAACCTAATTCCGTAAATGCTTCATATGTTGTTATATAACCAAAATCCCTCATATAATTTAAAACTCTTTCTTTCATTTTAACTTACCTCTCATTCTATCTTTAAATTCTTCTTTTTTATTCACATATACATATTCACCACACCACTTACAAATCTTCTTGCTTTTATGTTCAAATGGATAAATAACTACCGAATGACCACATTTACATTTGTAAGTATTAATTGTTTTTATATGTTCTAATTTTAATTGTTCTTTTATATTATTCGTAATCATATCATATTTGCGTTTTAAGACGTTTTTCTCCTTTCTAGTATATTTATACTATTTTTATATTTTTATTCAATCTCGCCCGTTTAAAATGCGTGTGTGCTTATATTTGACGTTCGTATGGAATTTGTTTGTAATTATCTTCAACATCTTGCTTAAAATCATCGTATTTTTCTTGTAGTCCTTCGTATTCTGTTAATAAATCTTCAAGTGCTACTATTAGATTTTCTCCTTTTATAAAATATCCTTCTGGTTCATAAGTTGTATAAGTTATCTCCATTACCTTATTTAACATTTCTCTTTCTTTTTCTGTTAGTTTAATATACATATTATTACCTCCTTATAAAATTATTGCTATTAAACCTATTGCTATTCCTATTGTTGCTATTTTAATTAATGTTTTGTAATCTTCCACTAGATCCATTTCTTCTTCATCAAAGAAATAATTTACTATTTTTTTCATATCTATCTCCTCCTTACATTATAAGTATATAACATAACATTATAAAAAGTCAACACTTTTTTAAATTTTTTTTAATAAAATAAAAAAAGAGGTGTAAACCCCTTATTTTTTAATTTGAATTGCTTCTATTCCAAGTCCTTCTCCAACACTTCCTAGAGTAATAATTCCGTCTGCTTTTGTCCAAGTAGACCATCCTACTTTTGCTATATGTACTCTATATTGGAAGTTTCCTTTTAATTGCAATGCTTCTAATCTTTTAGATTGTCCTGTTGTTCCTATGATAGTATCTTTTGTAATTTTTCCAAAGTCTTTCCATCCTATACCTTGAATATGTGCTTTGGCATATACTTCTTCTTTTGTATCAATTCTTATTGCTTCTATAGATTTTCCTTTTCCTGTTGTTCCTGCTGTTTCTCCACTATATTTCCAATCTTGCCATCCTATACCAGCAACATGTGCTTGATATTTGATAAAATTATCTATATTTACAAAATTGTATCCGTTAGTATTAATAATATGATACTTATTACTAATAAAACAACAATCTTGAGGTTTCATTGCATTCTTTAAAGAATAAATACCTGCTGAGTTTTTATACCAATCTGCATCTGTTCCTCTAGCAAATTCAAAATGGAAGTGATTTGCAAAGTATCCGTTTTGCCCTTTATAGCGTCCGCCTTCAACATAAATCTTTTCTCCCTGTTTATAATGTTTTCCAACTGCCATTCCATATGCCATTGGAGAATCTTCGTGAACAAACATTGTAGTTGCATAATCAACTAATCCATTTGCAAATTGTACTTTTTCGTCACTTACAAAGAATACTTCATTTTCATATTGTGGGTAGATTCTTTTAACTGTTCCTGAATAAGGTGCTATAGCATAATCTTTTCCACCATCAGAACCACCATCATCTATTGCATATGAACCTTTATGTGTTCCTGTTCCATATCCTTGAGTAATATTCATATATAAACTTGGATACATAAATTTTTCCATATTATTCACTTCCTTTCATTGCTTTTTGTCCTAACAAACCACCTGATAATATTCCTATTATTACTCCTATAATACCTGTTATTTGGGTGCAGTAAGGGATTGTTATTCCCTCTACTGCGTTTATTCCTAATAACAAAGCATTTATTACTGCCAATACATTAGTTGCATATTTAATTATTTTTTTTAATTTCATTTTATATCTCCTCTATTTTTTCATCAGTTTCTTCATATTCATAGTCCATTTCAGGTAAATCTATCGCTTCATCATATATTTCATCTGTTCCTATTTTTCTTATTTTCCATTGTTCATCTGAATAATGTTTTACAAAATCTTTATCATTTATTTTTATGTTTTCCTTAACTACCATTATTACCTCCTAAATGTATATTTGATAATTGTTCCCATTCGCCTGATCCATAAAACCATTGTTGATATTCATTTTCAACTAATGTTTCTTTAAAATATACTTTTGTTGTTGATATATCTTGTGTTGGAAGATTTACAACTATTTCATAATATGGCGTAATATCTATTCCTAAAGTTTGTAGTTCTATAAGATTTTTTTGTATAGATTTATATTGATTGTTTGAACTTAATGAAACCCAGTTTGTTGCTGTTGGATACCATGTTTCATTACCATAATTTGTATAAAGTGTTCCACCAACATTACCATTTGCAAAAGGTGTAGTTGTAAAAGCATTTACATTACCTAATGATGCTCTATTTTTAATGATGAGTGTTTTTATATTACGGCTACCATTAAATGAATTGTTTGCCACATTTGTTATTTCGCCTAAATCAACACCAGTTAAATTATTACACCCCATAAATATTTCTCCAGCTATACTTGTTAATTTACGAAAGTATATAAAACCAGTAACACCTGAATTTCTAAAACATTGATAAGCAATGCTTGTAACATTTGGAAAATTTATATAATTAATTGATGAAATATTGTAAAATACAGCACTTCCTAATTTTGTAATTTCAGAATTTGAAATTGTTCTTAATGTTCCTTCAAGTAAAGCATTTAATGTTTCATTATACGTTACATTTACTGTTGCATTAGCATATTCATAAACATTAATAGCTCCGTTTTCTGTTATATTTATTGTTCCACTTGGTTGTGGTACTTGAACACTAGCATTAGCATATTGTTTTATATTATAATTACCATTTTCAGTTATTTCAATAGTTCCTGTTGGTTCTCCTGTATATCCAGTTGATTTTAATTTGCCCTCTATTACATTATTCGGTCTTAATCTCGCCATAATACTGTTTCCTCTATTATTAACTTACCATTTAGTAAAGTATCTAAAAATTGGTCATTTCTATATTGTTTGAACGAATACTTATATTGTCCTACTTTTGCTCGTAATGCTTCTTGTTCAGTAAATTTCAAACCAAACGAATATTCTTCATTATCAACTGTAAAAATTTTATCCGCTACTGATGGTATATTACAAGCGAACACTATGACATCTCCTATTTGAAAATCTTCACATTCAAAATTTATTGGTATTCCATAATCGTTTTTATAAGTTTCTATTGTTTTTGTATTTTCTATAAATCTCATCTTTTACCTCCTATCCATAATTAAATGTTCCACTACTTGCAAATGTTATTTTTTAAATTCATAATATATAGGTTTAGCACCATTATTAAGTGTTAATCCTACATAAGCATAGTTTGTTTTTAATGTTATGGTATAATATGTTGATGTAATACTTGATATAATTCTATCCGACCAACCATTACTTGCATTATAATTATTGTTATAGCCAAATGCAGTTGCTGATGAGGGTTTTAATTGAGCATTGCCGTCTAAATATAACGTTGTTGCACCCTGTGGAATTGGTAAAACATAAAAAGAATATCCACTTAAATCTGAAATATTACCATTACTTGCAACAATTCTTGTATTATTTCTGTATCTAACAGCATCTGTTTGTAAATCTCCTTTTGGTAATACGCCACTTTGATAAACTAATGTACTTCCTTTGTAGATTTTATTTATTTTTGTATTTCCTTTATATATAGTAGAAATATTTGTATTTCCAATTTTTAATGGCATAACTATTCCTCCTCTATAAAGTAATATGTATTAGCGTCTGGAGTTAAATCATCATATTCAGCTTGTGTTAATGTAACGAAGTTATCTTTATTAGCAATTTTATTTACTGTAATAGTATTTGTTCCGTCGCTTATATTTCCACCTATATAAAAGTCTTTCCACCTTCTTGTGCTACTTCCTAAATTTCTAGTGTTATTTGCAGAAGGTATAATTGCTTCATAAGAGGTAATATTGCTACCTATTACTAACTTTGTTGAATTTGCTTTACTGAATGTTCCGTCACTTGTAAAATTAATTGTACTAGCAACATTTAAAGTGCTTGAAAACGATTTACTTCCTGTTATAGTTTGCGCTGATGTCAAGTCTACTTTTTCGCTTAATGCAGTTGCTAAATTAGTATTATCAGTTGGTTGACCTGCTATATTAGCAAAGTAAACTGTTTTACCTGTATTTACTAACAAAGTCCATACCGTACCATCATAATAGAAGAAATCTCCTACATTTAATGTACCTGTATATTGAGTTGTTGATGCAGTTCCTGTATATGATGAACCATTTGGCATATAATTTGTTGCACCTGTTTTACTTATTACATAATAATCTCCTGTTGTATATGTATAAGGCATTGTAATTGGATCAGTTGTTGGAAGTCCTGTTGTACAATCCCACATCGCCAAATATTTACCTATACTTGCTAGGTTTTGGATACGCTCATTTAATTCTCTACCCATATTAGCACTTAAAGGGTCATCAGTTGCAGTTGATACTACATTATCTACTACATCATTTGTTGTTAAAATATCAGTTGGTATATTTGTTAAGTCAGTATAACTACCTGTTGTTGCAACTGTTGCTAAATCACTTGATTTTGTATAATAAGTTAAATCATTAACATCTTTTGTTATAAAGTTTGCTATATCAGCTGTAGTTGCATAACTTCCTGCTGGTTGTAAACCTAATTGACTAGATGTTTTATTTCCTTGTAAAGTTGTTCCGTTGATAGATGGTTTATTTTCTAAATCATTATAGTTTCCTGTTCCTCCACCACTTTGTATATCAATATTACCTGAACCTAGTAAACTTTGATTATTAATAGTTTTGATGTTTTCTCCACTTATTAATGTATCTTGTTTACTTTCTTGCAACCCAGCAATTGCATTTGTATTAGTTTGTATATCTTCAGTATTTTGTTCTATTGCATCTTCTATTTGTTGTTTATCTGTTGGTGTTAATGGTTCTACATTTTCAGGCTCTCCTGTATAAGTACCTTTTGTTATGTATTTTTGAATAGGTGTTGTTGATTGTACTAACATTTCGCTATCTATATCAAAACCATATACCCCTATTTCTATAACACCTTCTTCTAAAGTTGCTTCTCCTGGAATTTGTGCTACATTATTTGTAATCAACATATCGTAACAACTATCTCCAACAAAGTATCTTACTTTATTGACTAAACCTCTAAAATCGTCCGATAATTCCACTTCTACTTGATGTACGTTATAATCTCCTACGTTCCATATTTCGTTTTCTAATATGATGCAGGTGTCTTTATTAACTTTTATTTTCATAACATCACTTCCTATCTTCTATCTCATCTATTCTTTTAGAAAGATGTTTTATTTGTTCTTCTACTACAGGCATACGCCTTGCAAAATTATTATGTTCTCTAACTTCCCTTGTTAATTCTTCTAGTTTTGTATCAGTAATCGCTCTGTTTTTAGAGTTTGATGATACGACTCCCATCAATGTTAGTATTCCTGTTATCACTGCTCCACCCAGCGATATGAGTGCTATTACTATTCCTTCTGACATTAACTTATATCCATTTCTGTATAATCAACCCATACCCAATAATATTGACCTTTAAAGTTATTCGAAGCATCAAGACGTAAATCTCCATTTGCTAAAACTACAACTCTTGAAAATTGTTTTTGAGTTACGTTAGAATCAGCATTTCCTGATGGATTAGTTGAAGGAATACCAAATTTTATTCCGTCCGATTGTTCTATAAATCCACCAAAACCTACTATTTTGTCTACTAAAGTTCTTAAAACTGTAGTTATAATACCAGTTCCAGAATTTGGTAAAATATCATAAAACACTTGTCTATATATAGGCTCGTCATCCTCGGTATAACCTACTATTCTTTTATATTGTGTGTAAGTTTTATTTTTTTTTACTTCATTGATAGCGTTTACTATCGAAGTTTTATCAGTGGTTGCAAGATTGGTTAAATCACCAACGTTAGTGTCATTTGTATTAACTACGGATTTGATTTCGTTCATATCAGTATCATTAACTTTATTAACATTGGGAATACTTGAATTTTGATTTAGATAACTTTTGTTATCGTATGTTATTTTTGCCATATTATCCTCCTATCCTCACGTCTTGCGTGATTAAATAATATTTTCCTATTTCAAATGTTCCTGTGATAGTTTGGTATACTGTTAATTCATCATTTGATAGGATTTGTATATTTGATATTGTTTTAGGTACATATACCATAAATGTATAAGTATATACTCCATTTGAATAAGTTATTTGTTCAGGTTGAATACTTTGTATAAGTGGTGTTCCTGTTTCATAATTTATTTGTATTTTTGTCGCTTTTGTATCTTCATAATTATTTGTTCCTGATACACTTGAATTGATACGATTAGAACCTAATTGATTAAATATTGGATTACTTGGATCATTTTTATTAATCATTCTTAAAGTTGTATTAAAATTAATATTTAAGTTTTCATATATGTTTTTAGTAATATCTTCTTCGTTTGTTACTAAAGTATAGTTTGTTTTTCCTATTAAATCTTGAGTTGCTATAGTTATACTATTCAAATTAGTATTAGGTACATTAATAGTTGAAACCGTGGTATTTCCATTAATTGTTTTATTATATAAGTTTCTGGCAAATATCAATTTGTCATTCTCATCATATAATCTACCTTTTGTTGGTACTAACATATATTGATTTTTATAAGGGATTCCGTTAAAGTTTATTGAATTATAGTCAAATGTTAATTTTGTTGTTGTATCTACAGTTGAATATATTGGTACATAAAGATTAATCAAATTATAAGTAGTCTTATAATACAAATCTACATAATCATAGAATCCAGAATACCAAGGTGTATTATCAGTAGTTCCAACTTGATATCTAATATAATTGTTACTACTATCAATAAATCCTACGTATACATCACATGTTGTTCCTGTTCTATATTTTTCAAAAAAGAATGTTCCGTTGTTTATAGAAAACAAACTTATATAAGATAAATATGTTCCTCCTCCATCAGTATAAAATGGAAAGTCATATATTGTGATAAGATTGTTTCCATCTATTTTATATAAAGTTCCTCTATCTTTACCTGCATAGCAAGCATAGATGAATATATTATTTATATCTTTTACAAATGTTTGAGAATATGTTAAACTCGCCAATCCCTCTAACGTAATTGAATTAAGTTCTGTTAATGTTTGATTCTTTAATTCATACTCATAATAAACACTAGGACTTGATGTGTCTGTTCCATAAAATAATAATCTTTCTTCTTCTGTAGATTTATCCAATAAAACATCAAATCTTGCATCCACTTTATGTGGAATAGAATAACTTTCCCAATCATTAGTTGAACCAACATTAATGGTAAACTTTACTATTTTTGTACTTGTAGAACCAGTATAAATCATGTAGTAAGTTGATCCTTCTGGAGATTTAATTATTCTATTTTGTCGATATGGTGTTTGATAGTATGAATAAGGGGATATATAATCATTCCTTAATATGCATCTATAGTTTCCATCTAATAAACCACTCGCAAATATGTTATTTAAAAGCAATACCCTTGTTGTACCAGGATCAGTACCAACTGTATTACTTAATCCATAAATATTATTGTTTTCGTCTTGGTTTAAAGCAGTTATTGGAAATAACTTTGTTCCACTTGCAAATTCAGTAATCATTTGTATTTCGTTAAGTTCATCGTCTACTAAATATATAAATCCATAATAGTTTGAAGAATTATCAAGATAGTATCCATATATTAAATAAGCACCATAAGACTCATTATAAATTTTTCCTAAAATAACAACAGATTGAGCATCCTCATCATTTAAAAGAATAGACTCTATATTTGTTGCTATATTTTCGTTAAGTGTATCTACCTGTTGATTAAATATAGGAACATTGCTTTCAGTTTGTTCGACCATATTTCCAGTCAAGTAATCCAAAACTGCACTTGTATAATCTTGTGTCATATTTACCTCCTATTGTGTAAATGGTGCATTCAATGGTGCGTTCAATACGTTATCTCCTGTTACTGTTATTTCAGTAATTGTAAGATTGTCCCATATAATATTTGCACTATCTTCTATATCTATGTTTCTTATTATGTATTCTCCAGCAGATATGTTTCCATTTGTTTTATTTCGTTGATTGTCGAACCAGTTTACTGCTTTTTCTGCATTGAAACTCGAACTCATTTCATATATATAAAATACTTCGTATGTATTATCTCCAGTTGCATATATTTGAGTAGTTTTGCTTTTTACTAAATAATCTTGGTCTAATTCAGGAATTGGTGCGTCAAAGTGCACTACCGTTCCAACTGTTGTTTGATAATCTAAATATGATTTAACTTTTAATATAATTTCGGGTTTTCCTTTATATTTGATGTAAGTTTGAGCAATATTTAACAATTCCTCACTAGATAATACATCGTTTCTATCTTCATACCTTTCAACAACTCCATATCGACCTGTATTAGCGTTTATACGGCTTATTTCATCTGCATCTGATACAACTTGTCTACCTTGTATTAAAGGCGTGTATATGATTTCTATTTGCGTTCCAGCAGCATATATATCATTGTTATCATTACTTGAAAATCTTGCCTCACCTGGTTTATAAAAGAAATCTACATCTAATCCTAGTTCTTTATCTTCTTCTGTTCCAAATGTTGCTTGTACTCCATTTACTGTTATTGATTTTATGACTCCTATTGGTGTACTGGTTGTAAACTCCCTTGAATAACCAGTAGACATCATATCTTCTGTATAATCTATTGATGCAAATACTTGACTTGATAATATCTCTTGTCTATTTCTATAATCGTTTGTAGAATAACTGAATGTTATGTCTTGTATTCCGTAATCTTCAAAAAATTCTTTAGTATACTCTATTGTTGGTCCTGTATGTAGATATTCAATATCAGCAACATTTATTTCTATTGTGTTTTCGTCTACCATAGTTGTATACCATTTAGCACCACTTATATCTGCCAAATACTGAAGTACATCATACGCACTCTTATTTTGCGTATTATATGCACCAATGATATCCTGGTCATTATTTATGTTGACTTCTCCTAATACAAAACCATAATCTTTAACAGCATCTACTACCATTTCTATTGCTTCATATATCGTTTTATTATCTATTACAAAATCAAGTAATATACCTTCACTTAAGAATGTTTTATAATCAAGTATTTCTAAAGAGCAGTATTTAGGATCGCGTGGATTTAAACTTATATTTCCTGTATTCTTAACTACTCCACAAAATATCAAAAAGTCATTATTGTAAATTCTACATTGTGAGTAATCTTTAGGATAGTAGAAATTATTTACATAATCTTTTGTTTCTTCCCAACTCTTTGGATAACAATTATTTAGTATAGTGGAAGAAGTAGATAACATTTCTTCTTTTATTTCTAATAGATTTTTGCAAACTACTTCTTCATTGTCTATATACATCTTCAACATATCTAAACACCTGCCCCATAGTTATAATCGTTAGGACTACCACCACTATACGTTTTTATTGTTTTTACCATTTGTCCTAATGGATCTTGTTCTACATTTACATTATTGTAAACTTGTACGTTAGGACTAAATGAGTTTTGCATTGAACCTGTTAATTGTGGACTTAAACCAAATGTACTGGCTATTTGTTTATCTACATCTTTACTCATATCTTGTAGTGCTTCATTAAATCCTAATACAGAGAATTTACCAATCATTGCAAACTCCGTTGATGGAGAATGAATACCTAATACTGACTTTAATCCTTTTAGTATAGATTTACCCATTGAAGCAACTTTATTTATTACCCAATCTTTTAATCCTGCCATACCATTCCATAAACCTTGTATCATTTGACGCCCTATATTTCCTACGCTACTTAATCCTGATTTCAAAGCATTTAAGCATTTTTTTGCTATTCCAGGTATATGACTTAATAATGTTGGAATTGCTTTTATAATTCCTTCTGTAAGACCTATAAGTAATTGCCATCCAGCTTTTATAAACAAAGGTAACTCATCCATTAATACTGGTATTATTTCCATAATTGCATCTACTATTATTGGAACAAGTGTAGGTGCTTCATTTGCTAAGTAATTTACAATATAAATGATTGCTTCTAACAACACTTGTATCAATTCTGGTAAAATTTCCAAAATTCCTTTAACTAACGCTGTAATTCCATCTAATAATGGTGGAATAAGTATTTTTATTAGTTTTGGAAGTTCAGCAACTATAGCATTTATTAATTTTATTAATCCATCTATTATTTTTGGTGCTAAATCAACTATTGCTGGAATAAGATTATCTGCAAAAGTAACAACGCTATCTATAACTTCTTCTATTCCACCAGCACCACTTAGAAAGTTAGTAAAAGCCGATTGCATTGATTTGAAACTACCTTGTATTGTTGAACTTGCTTCTTTTGCTGTTGTTCCTAATAATACTTGAGCATCTTTGGTTGTTAATGTTCCTGCATTCATTTTACTTAGAGCTTCTTCATATGATATTCCCATGTCATCTGCTACCTTAGTTAATTCCTGCTCTGTTAATGACATGTCTTTTAATTTCTGCTGTAGCTGTTCTGTACTATATCCACTAATGCTCATTTCCTTTTGGATGACATGAATTGCCTGGTATACATCATTTAGATTACTTATGTCATATTTGATACCAGATATTTTTTCTGCATCTGCAAGTAGTCTCAACATTTCAGTACGAGTACCACCATAACCTAATTTCAAGTTATCTAACATCATATAGTTTTGTTTAGCAAATCCTTGATAAGCATTTTGGATCATTTCCATTGATGTACCCATCTTATTTGCGTTGTCTGCCATATCAATTATCGCCATATCAGCAGTTTCAGCAGCTTTAACTGTATCGCCACCTACTGCTTGTAATAAACTAGCACTAAATGATGTAACTTGTTCCATATAGCTATTAGCATCTACACCAGCAGTTTCATATGCTCGTTTTGCATTTGCTATAACTGTATCAGCACTATCTTTAAATAAAGTTTCTACACCACCTATAGATTGCTCTAATTTGGCGTATTCTTGTACACCCTTAGCAACCATCCCTACCATAGCAGCACTTGCTACAGCAGTTCCTTTTACAAACGCTTTTCCTATACCTTTAGCAACGGAACCAAGTTTAGATGAAGTATTATTTTTTACATGATCGGTTGCTTTATCTATATTTGAAGTATCGCCTTTAAACTTTATCAAAACTTCTGCGTTATTCATATTTCCTCCTTTCTACAAAAAAAGTGAGGTTTTACCTACCCCACCTTAAAGGATTTAACTAGATGCAACTTCAGTTCCCTTTCCAATTAGTTGCATTTCGAATGAAAACTCTGCTTCATCTTCAGCAGCTCCACCTAAATCACTAATGTTAAGTGATACTTGTGCTTGGTAAGTTGTATATTCAAGTACTCCACCAGTTTGACCTGATAACAAATCAAATTGGATTTGTACTCCTGAGAATTGAGCAACTTCGCCATCTGCAATCAAAGTATGTACTTTATCCAAAAGTGCTATATCTCCAATATTATTAACATCTAGTTTTAATGTTCCTGTTAAAGTAACACTAGCACCTGTAATAACTTTTCTTTGTAAAGCATCACAGAATACATAGAAATCTTTTTCTTCAAGTTCAGTATCAACACCAATTTCACTTGTAGTACAGATTGGAGTGTATGAAGGATCTTCAGTAGTTCCTGTATTTATTGCTAGGTTCTTAACTAACTCACGGTTGTTAATATACCATTCCATAATTTATCTCCCTTCTATGCAATTCTATTAACAATACATTGAAGTGTAGATGTATATGCTACACGTCTTATATCTTCATACGCTATTGTTCTAGGATTGCTAAATTGTTTTACTATTATTTGCCATTTCTGGTCTTTCCATTCAAAATATATATTTTGTCCTATTAGATTTCCTATTTCAACGCTTGTTTCCTTAGCATTTTGTATATTATCTCCATAGATATTAACATCATAATAGTTGAATAAAGGATTAGTTTCCCATAAAACTATTTTTTGCCCTGATGTTTCAGTAACAACTATAACTTTTACATCATTATCATTAGTTGAATATTCAGGTTTTATTTTATAGTCGCTAATAATACTACGTAGATAATCTATTACTACTAGATTCTTATTCTTTATATCTTGCTCACTCATATTAAATCTCCTTTAATGCTGTTGAAACTGCTTGAGAAACAATCTTTTCAGCATTATTTTTGAATTGCGTATAATACCATTGTGGTTTTGTTGATTTATTAGTCCAATTGACATCTTTCATACGCCAAACATACGTGGCATAGTCAACTCCACCTGTTAGTCCATAATTCTTGTTAGAACCTACAATAGGTGCTGCTATTTCCTGTCTTTCCAAGTCCCCTGTCAATCGAGGGAAAGCACTTGTTCCTTTTGTATATTCTCTTGTATAAACTGCTGTATCATATACAACTCTATCTTCAAATGCGTTTATTTGTTTCTTGGGTATATCTTTAACCCATTTGATTTCAACATTCATTTTACAGCAATTATAATATTTGCAAGTTTATTCCAAATCCACTCATCTCTGACATCAATTATTGAGAAAGTTCTACCTTCAAATTTTATTTGGTCCCCTTCTCTAACTGGTGTCTTTGATTTAACTATGAAATATCCTTTAGCTTCTGGTACTGTATAAGTTCCAAATCTAACTGACATATCTGCATTGTATGGGCATAATTTTATTTTTACTTCACGCTTATCTTGGTCATCATAATACTCACTTGTACCACGATTATTTTGCACCAAGATAGCCTTAAATCCATTTACGTTAAACATTAGTTATCGAACGGTAAACTTAAGCCCATATTGTGATTTAATGGATTTCCTCGATATAACAACCCAGCATTGCCAAGTATTCTTAAAGCATCTTTTGAAATATCACTTATTAGGTCGCTAACCATAGCACCTGCTTGAATAGCTCCCCTATTATCTAAACTAGGAATATCATATTCTTCTATAAAGCGTAACTGCTCCATTGCAGCGTTTTTTACAGCCTGAGGGCAAGATGTATCGTCCCAGTTAGGATTTCTATATCTCAACCCTATTTGGCTATAAATCATTTCGCACGCTTTTTCTATTTTCCATTGTTCATCAATGGACATATTATATTTGTTATTAAATTCATCTATTGTAAAGAAAGTCATATAAAGACCTCCTTTCTATTTATGCTGATACTTCTTCAACTAATTTAATAATTGCATTTGGTTCAACAACTTTAGCACCAAACATAATGTTTCCTTCCATTACGTAGTATCCTGGGAATCCTGGATAGTTGTTGTTGTATTCTACAAATGAATCAAAGAATGAATCTCCAACTACTGCTAGTGGGTTATAGAAATATCCTTTAACATCTCCTAACATAGTGTCATTGATTGGGAATATTTGAATACCATAAGCTTCATCAACTACACCCATGTCTACACCTTTAACTCCTACTTCTGTTTCGAATTTAAGAATTGAAGTTAATGCAGCACATAATTTAGCATGTTCAGTTGCAGCAATTCCTAATCTATAATCACTGTATACATTGTTATTGAATAGAGTTGCTTTTAATCCATTAAGAATTTCAATGTAATCAGCTTGAGTTGCTGGGTCCCATTCAGCCTCTTCAGTAACTCCTGATGCTAATTTTCCAAATCCATAAGTATCAATTTGAGTTGCTACTGCTTGGTCTTTTTTATCCATAGCATCTTCTAATGTGTTAATGAAGTTAGTTCCTGATACTAATACTGGAATACGAATTGAGTAATCCATTGGTAGTTCAGTTAAATCAACTTTTTGACTAGAATATCCTAATAGTCCAGGTGTCAATGCGTTTGTGATTTCTTTTGTTTCACGAACATTAACAGTTGCATCTCCTGATTTTAAAATTTCGATCATTGGAGTTCCTGCTGTTCTTAATTCTCCAATGTAGTTAGGGTTTAAGAATTTGTAGAATGTTGAACGATATAGTAATGATTCATAAATACGTTTAGCAACACTCTGTAAGTCTAATTCATAAACACTTGTTTGTGTATAATTTGCCATATTTAACTCCTCCTAATTAAGTCCCTAAGACTTGTTTTTCTTGTTATTTTGATTTCTTCTTTTGGTTTTGTAGTAGAATTAAAATTAGTTTCGTTTGGTATCTCGACCTTCTTTTCTTCTGTTTCAGGGAAATATGTTGCTTTATACTTTTCTTTAATCATTGCAACTGCTTTAGCATCATCTTCTTCATCTTTAAATAATGAATTTCTTAATGCTGATATTTCCTCCAGATTTTCTTTTTTAAATCCTTGAGAAACCATCTCTACTTGTAACTTTAATCCTCTAGTATTATTAGTTAGTTCTGTGTTTCTAGTTTCGATGTCATTGTAAGACTTCTCCAATTTATTATATTTTTCTTCAAGTTCTGTGTAAGTTGCAGTGTTTTCTTTTATTGCTTCGTTTCTTGCTTTTTCCACCTCATCACTTGAAACAAATCCCTTTCTAATATCTTTTTCCAACTTTTCGATGTTAATATCATCGTTGGATAGTTGGATATCCTTGTTAGTTAGATATTTACTAATATCCATACAATTCCTCCTATTTGTCGACATATTTAGAAGTGCATAGAGCTTTTGTAAGCTCCTTGGGATAGACGTAAGAGAAAAGTTTTTTTTTATTTAAAATCTACCCCAAGCAACCTACAAAGTTGCTTATCTTTTTATTGCTACTACTTGTTTCTTTAAAGAATCAGTAGGTAATTGTTCTTTTAATGTTCTAATTTCTTTATTTATCTTGTTTCGTTGCTGATTTAACTTATCATAAGTTGACATTAATCCCTCTTTTTGAGCAATTTCCATATCTGTTTTTATTCTTTCTTTTTTCAATGTTAATCCATTCATCTTTTGTCTTATTGCTGCTATTTCTTCTTTTTGTTGATACGTAAGATCACTTCTAGGAATAGATGATTTTTCATCCCATATTGTTATTTCACATTTACAGTTAGGATGTAATATATCACCTTCTGCTTCATCAGAAACTCCAGCAATATCTATAATGTCATCTCTTGTTAACAATTTTTCTTGGTGTGCTATACAATGAATACAACTAAATGGATGATACATAATAAAGAAATATCTACCACCAACTTCATCAGCAACTTTCATTGTTTCGTTCCAACCTTCTCTTGTTAAATTGGTGTTATAAACCATTGCATTATATACAGCTGGTGATACTTTTCTTACTACATTATTCAAAGTATGTTCAGCACCTTTTTTATAGTAAAGTTTTGTATCATTTGTATATTTTGCTAATTTCATATTTATATATTGTTTCTTAGTTTCTTCTTTATTATTTTCATCTAAATTAATTATGTATTTTATAGACCTTTGATATTCTTTCGATTTTATTCTTTCAAATGCCTTTTCAACACCAATTATTATTGCCATAGGTACTAAACCAAAAATATCTCCACTATCTTCAACAAGTGTTTCTTCAGTAACACCTATTTTTTCTCTTACTATTTCACGATATTTTTCTATTTCATCATTCATAAAACTATGATCTACGTTTCCCCATATTTTTCTTAATCTTTTTTCAAAATATTCAGGACTACGTTCTTCATCTAAACATCTGAAAAATAGTTTTTCTGTTTCATTTTGCATTTGTTCGTAATTAACTCTTACTTTAAATACACTTTCAGCAATATAATTAGAACTCTTCATATCCTATCTTTATATCTTCTCTTTCTTTGTTATATTCTTCTGTCATAACATCTGAATCTATATCCTCATCAATTAACTTATTGATAATAGGTGTTAATACTTTTGCTCTAGTACTGTAAGGTATAGACATTACTGATTGTATTTGTCTTAATGTACTTATCTTCTTGTTATCGTCTAGTTTTTCGTTATCTCCATAATCCCATACTAAATCACTTGGTATTCTACTTTCATCTTGTATATTAAGTAATTCTTGTAACTTAATTATGTTTTCTATTAAATGATTAACCTGTGGCTCTACTTGTTTCTTTATTGCCTCTATTGTCATTTCAGTTAAGTTCATTGATAAATCTACACTTGCTACATTTTGATAATTGTCTTTTTCATATCCAAATGTTGCTGGGCTTAAATTAGCCATTTGTATTACTTGATAATCACAGAACTTAAATGTATCTATATAATCATTTACTCTTAGGTTTCCTTGCAAGTATTCGAATACTGCGTGTTCTTTATCTCCAGGTAATAATGTAAAGAAATCTTGCATACCATTTACTGATATTGTCTTGACATCATACATATTTGCCTGTGGTTGCCATTGATTGTATATATCACCACTTTGATAGTGTTGCGTAGTTGCTATTCTTGTTTGTGTCTTTTGCACTTCAGAACATAGTGTGTTATATACTTCCATTTCTTCATTTAAGAACTTAGTGCTATCCTTAAAAAAATCTTGACCTGCATCGATATTGATTAATACTTCATAAGGCAACTCATATATTCTTTGATATTCAGTGTTATTGATTTCATTAAACGCTGCCAATGACATTTCTTGCCACTCGCCACGATTCTTTTCTCTTCTATATGCAGTAAATACTATTTCAGTATTTCCATTCTCCATTTCAATATGGCGTTTCAATGCGTAATCAAAGTCTTCTGTTCCTTCAAAGTCTTGTATCAAATCACAGCTATATACTTTGTCATATTTTTGTACCAAGTTATGTACATCACATTTTTTGATACATTCTAGATATATTTTGTTTTCAAATTTATGAATATAGATAAAACTTTCTGTTTCATAAACTGCTAATTCCAACGCTTCTCCTAATGTTGGCATCAACCAATTAATATCTAATCCTTCAGTTTGTGTTAATAGATCACTTCCAAATAATTGATTTCTTATGTAAGTACCTATCTTTTTAGCAGATGGTGCTAATACATATTTTTCTTCATCAACTATATTTGGCTTTCCATTTGTTATTCCAGGATTAGTTACTTTAACATTGATTTTAATATAAGGAGTTTGTAATGGATTAAAGTGTCTTAATTTACCTAGCATATTATTCCTCCTATACTTCTATTCCTGTTTCTAATGTTGTTCCCCAATATGTTTTTCTATTCTTTTCATCGTTTTTAAGTAGTCTAACCGGTCTTACTACTACACCAGCTCTATTGCTACCAAATAATTTTTTCTTGAAATACACCATAACAGCGTAACTGTTTTCTGCTGGTGCTTCTTGTTCATCTATCTTTACCTTTTTGATTAATACACCATTGTAGTAAAGATATAAGTCCCATTTTTTCATTATTCCTCCAACAAAAAAACATAAGGCTTTCCTACCTTATGCTTCCGACTGCACCTTTTTTAGGTCAGTCACACTGCACTTCTCAAATAATACATTACCATAGATATAGTGTAATCGGCGTGCAATATTTACTTTTTTCTATTCTCTTTAAATACATAATGGTCTTTATAAATGTGATATACTTCGCTTTCTTTACAAGCCCTGCATGGAACTACTATTTCAAGTGGCTTTTCAAATGCTATTCCGTACTTATCTAACGCACTTATTATCTCATCGTAATTTGTCTCACATAAAAACCTTTTACTCTTTTTACATTTTATCTTCATTAGACTACAGGACTCCTTCCAGTTAGTTTAAATTCCATTATGATATAACGTGTTCCATCTACATAGTGATCGAACTCTTTTACGTAGGCATTTATTCCTTCACGTTCACTTCTTAACTTGTCATAGTGATAACTTTCCAATTCTTCTAATCCTATATCGTGACCACCATATACTGCATTATCATTAACAAAATATCTTATATGTGGCATTTCAATTACTTGTAAGAAGTCTTTATAGAATAAACTTTGCATATATTGTACGCTTTCATCTACACTTATTTTGTTCTTTTTGGCAAGTTCGTGTCTTATACCATCTACAGTTAATCTATTATCAAAATGTGCTGCTTCGCTATCTATTACTAATGTGTTTACTGGTATATGTGGGTACTTATCGTGCAAGTGATTAATAAACGCTTTTAATTGATTTGAATAATATTCAGTTGTCGGTGTATCTCCTTCAACTTTTGGATCATGGTAATACTTATCTATCAGCACCAAATTCCACAATCTTGTTTCTTGGTTTTGTGCTAAGGCTACTGCACTAAATGTAGTTGCATTTACGCTACCATAGTCGCAACCAATACCTATTTCCCTTATTACATATTTATCTTTAAACTCTTGTTCTGTCATTTTAGGTATATGATTAAATACTTTACCTTCTGCTATTACCCATTTGTTGAATACTTTTTGTTCCCTTAAACTACCAACTGGGAAACTTTTAACTGCTTCCTTTATTTTCTCTGGTGTATCTAATACTGGATTGTCATACGGATAGAACGTATATTGCAACCAATCCCTACCATCTATATACTCTTTTTTATAAGGATGACTTTGACTACCTTCTACGTTAAAACTATCTATTCTTTTGTAGTAAGGGTGTCCTGCAAACGACATCATACGTCCAGGTATTTCATCAAAACTTTCTCTTAACTGACCTTGCGTATAAATACGTGCTGCTTCATCTACCCAACAGAAGATTAAAGGTTTACCTAATATTCTATTAAATGACAACTTTGTATTAAATCCAAAAAAGTAAAACTTAATTCCAAATATCTCTAGGTATTTATCTTGTTGTCCATATTTTAATGAATAATTCTTATAACCTATTGCATTTAAAATTGATTGCAAGTTTTCTACTATATTTGATTTGACTGTATCAGTTGTCCACCCTATTATAGCTCCATTATATTCACGTGGTATATAATCAGGGTTCTTGCGTTGTTCTTGTTCGTAATTATACAAGTTCTCTGCATACTTTAATAAAGCCAAACATATAACATAAGTCTTACCACTTTGAGTGCTTCCTAACACGCTTATATTAGGTATATCAGGGCTTATTATATCATTCAGTAATTTCAGCTGTTTCTTTGATAAATTCATCTGCATTCTCCTTTTTTAGTGCAGATATTTTCTTTTTATTTCTTGTTATCTTTTGAGTAGTCTTTCCTTGACATTCATTACTTGTTATATCTTTAATGATTAACTCTTTGTTTTCTAGTTCTAGTTTTTCTTTTTCTGTAACTATTCTTCCGTTAGAACCTTTTATCATATAATTTTTTCCTACTTTTATAAATTCCATTATTCATCCTCCTTATATAATTCTTTTTCTAAATTACTATTATCTACTATATTTATATTTAAACTTGGTGTTTCACTTTGTTTTTCTTCTAACTCTCCAAGTAATTGTACTATTACTTTATAATTCTCTGCTTTACCATCAATAGCTCCTTTAATAAGACCTAATGTTGTTAAATCTCTATATGTTTTGCCTTTATTGTTTGTTTCATTTAATAACAACTCTAAAGTTTTTTTCATAGTAGCTTTCTTTCTTCTAACTTCAGCAGAAGCGTAACCACCTTTACTTGTTATTTCTCTAACTTCTTCAGGGCTTCTTGTATTTAATGGTTTTAAGTTTTCTTGTCCATTTGCCACTATATCACCACCTTTATTATTTTTTATATATAAAACTAGCAGTATAACATTTTCTATGTTTTATTTTACTATCTATTTTACTTTTTCCTTTATAATCATCTTTTACTATACTATATCTATACATACACCACTCATCACTTTTTCTTAAAGCATTTATTAAATTTTTTGCACTTGTAATTATACTAAAATCATATCCTAAATTTATATATATTTTAGCCATAACATTTAAAAATTTAGTACCTAATCCTATTCCTTGATAATCAGGTAAAATAACTAATCTACTTACTCTTTTTAACTTTTTATTAGTTGATGGTTGATGTAAAACTGCCATAAATCCTATTATTTTATCTTCATCATATAATCCATAACAAACACAAGCATCTGCTAAATCGCTACTTAAATAATGATATCTCCTAAAAGTTTTCCATTCATTTCGCCCACAACTTTTAATTGTATATTTTTTTTTTGGTCGTGGGCTAATTGAAAAACTTGTTGCATTATATCAGTATCAAATAACCAATCTGGTTGCAACCATTCTATTATATCTTTATGACAACTAATCCCTATAAATTTTTTATTTGTACCTTTTACAGCTTTATTTATAGCCATACAAGCAGTTTTAGCTACCTGCCTATCTACTACTGATGTAAATTCATCAAAAACAATAAAATCTTTTTCTAACAAAGCTCTTGCTAAATCTACTCTCATTTTTTCCCCATTAGATAAAACTTTATATGATTTTAACCAACTAGGCACACTTCCAAACCCAACAGCATAAAACATTTTTTCTATTTCTTTTGTTGATAATTCTTTAGGCATATTATCTAATACACTTTCATTAGTCCATTCAAAACTACTTATAATATTATCATAAAACAATTCTTTTGCTATTGTACTTTTCCCAGTTCCACTACCACCACATATTAAACCAATATTCCATTTATCAGGCATTTCTATATTGCCTTCAAAATGCTCATTTGAATGTTCTAATTTAACATCAAAATCAGCCATTACTTGTGCAACTCTAAATGTTTTATTTATATTATTTTTTTTTATAATGTTGAAAGTTGACATTCATATCCCTCTTTTGTTAATTTTTCATAAGTTTCTCTCATTGTCATTTCATTTATACATTTAATAATAATAACTTCATATTTTTCAAATACATCTTCTGATAAATCTTTTCTTTCAAAATTTTCATTTTCAATATCAAAATCAAATTTTGTCATATCAATATCTAATATATCTTTTAATTCTTCATCTAATAACTCAAAATTCCATTGTGCTTTTTCACTAACTTTATTATCTGCTAATCTGAACGCTTTGATTTGTTCATCAGTTAAATCATCTGCGACAATACAAGGTACTTCTTTCAATCCTAATTCCATACTTGCTTTATATCTTGTATGTCCTGCTACTATTACATCATTCTTATCAATTATAATCGGAACTTTGAATCCAAATTCTTTTATACTATTTGCCACATATTCTACTGCATCATCATTAAATCTTGGGTTATTTTCATAAGGTTTTAAATCATCAATACTTTTACTTATTATTTCCATTATTTCCTCCTTAAATTACAACAGTCCTCTTGATTAGGATTGTAGTTATATTTCCAATATTCGTATGCTTTATCTTCATCTTCACATACACTTATTTCTGGTATTTTTATTTTACTAATTATTCTTTGCTTTTCTTCTAATGGTAGATGTTCATACCCACTTTGTTTTATTTTAAATTTTGAATAATCTACTTTAAACCATTTTTTGATCCAATGATTTGCTCTTAAAAACTCAACTTGTGCTTTCTTAATTCCTAAACTATTCAACTTATCAAAATCTATATATTCTTCAATAAGTGGACTTAATCTAATAGCAACATCAAAATCTGCTTCTTGTAGTTTTTTGATTGCTTCTATTCTTTTACTTGGTAGACTTGCTTTTTCATAATCTAATTTCTTATATAAGTCATCATCTAAACATGTAGTTGTTACTTGAAAATGTGCCAAGTCTTTGTCATAGATCTTCATATATTCATCATTTGCTACCAAATGGCTTTTTGTAACAATAAGATATTCTATTTTATATCTATTTAAAAGCTTTATTGTTTGATATGTTGCCCTGTATTTTAATTCTAGAGGTTGAAAACAATCTGTCATACCACCAAGTCTTACTATTTTCACTCCACTTTTTTTTGCTTTTATAATAGCAGTCCTTATTTGCTTCATATTACCAACAACAGGCTTCTCACTATTCCATAGTCCTCTAAAATCTAAAAGGCTTTTTGCATAACAATACTTGCAATCATGCTGACAACCACAACCGTATGTATCAAGTCTTGTTGTATACATACATTTTTGTTTTTCATTACCTTCTACTTCTTTATAAAACAAACTAAATGATTTCATTATTTTCCTTTCTTTTTCTTGTTAGCGTATTTAGGTAGTTTCTTTTTACCTGTAGCTGCTTCCCATTCTGCAACTGCTTTCTTACCACCTAATGCTTTTGTTCCTGCTTTAGTATATGCCCATCTTCTTTGAGCTTGACTCTTAAATGGCATATTATCATCTCCTATTCAATTCTTCTATATCTTCTGGCTGATCTATATCTATTGTTCCATCGTCTATACATACATAATCTTCTGTTATTTGTTGTACATTTATATCTAGTCCATGTAAATATCGGTATAATTCCCATACTATTGGTTGTCTTTTTACTTTTCCTTTGTCATATAACTTTTTAACATCGTCTATTGCTCTGAAGAATGCCTTGTGATTATTTACTATATATGCAAATGGTTCTCCCCAATTTTCGTGCCATTTGTTCTTGGCTATTCCTGTGCCGAATAATACATCTCTTTTTGTTTTGTAGTTTACTATAGTCTTTATTGCTTTATCAGAAAAATATACATCTCCCCATATATAAACTACTGGCTCTTTTACTGGATAAAACGCATCTAACCAATAATCATTATCATTTGTTTCGTATTTCCAGTTGTTTTTCTCGTTTATTAATCTCGGTACGTTGCAAGTGTCGAACATAGGATTATTACTTGATATGTATATATCAGTAACACCATTTTCTTTTAATAGTCTTATTGTTCTGTCTACTACTCGTTCGCCTTTAATTACTGCTAGATGTTTTGGTGTTTCAAATTGAATATATTCTCCACCACACATAATTATATATTTAGCCATTGCATATACTTCCTTTCCTACCATATGTATATATGTATATTTGTTCTTTTATTGATACACATTTAACTGGGTTTATTTGTTGATTGAATACCCAATCTTCTGCTTTAACTAATCGTTCATCAAATCTTGCTTTCCCTATTGTTTCTTTCTTATATACCCTACACCATACAGCACAGTTCCATCTTGGAGGGCGTTGCCTCATTATTATATTATGTTTTGTACTTTTCCAACTTAAATAGATAATATCAGGTTGTTTTCTTATCTTTTTTAGTATCTCTTCTATGTAATTATCTGTTACCATATCATCACTATCTATAAACGCTATGTAATCTCCTGTTGCCCAGTCTAATCCTATGTTTCTTGGTACACTTGCTGTTCCACTATTTTTCTTTTGATGTATTACTGTTGCTTTTAACTTATCTAACTCTTTTTCATTACATCCATCATCTATTATTATCCACTCTATATCTTCAGTTAATTGTGGTTGTAACACTTCTGCTAATTTTAGAGTGTATTCTAATGTGTTGTAATATGGAGTTATTATACTTAAACGCATTCTACCAAATCCTTACATTCTAATTCACTTGCTCTAATATTTGTTATCTCTGCTATATCTCCACGTGTTTTATGTACACCTTCTTGTATTAGGTATATGTTTTTCTTTAATCTGACTTTTCTTTTTTCTTCTGGATCATAATTTGAATTGTTATCTAAATACTTATTCCACTCACTTTTTGGTGGCTTATAAGTAAATTTCATATCTTTTTTTATTAAATCAACATCAACATTTGTCATATCCATACTACATATAACAGCATTTTTACCATGTTCTACGCCTAATTCTTTAAATACAGGTAAATCAGTACATATTACTTTTGTACCTACCATAAGGCTTTCTACTACGCTATAACAGAACGATTCACAATCACTTAATTGTACTAACGCATCTGCTTTTGCTATATCTTCAATAATGTCCATTTTTGGCTCTTTATATACTACGTTTCTACCTATTCCTTCTCGGTGTCTATTTGTATATACTAACCACTCATATTCTATTCCTGATTTATCTAATATCTTGGCAAGTTTTTGCATTCTTTTAAGTCCTTTTTCTTTTGTTAATCTTGTTGCACTTATTAAATGTAACTTACCATCGTTATATTTTTCTACTTTAGGTACATCTATTGCTACTGGATTATATAACAACTCATAATCAACACCTGTTAGTTCTTTAAAACTTTCTCCTGCTAATTTAGATACTGCTATGTATTTATTAAACTTAGGGTTCATTATTGGTCTAAAACTAACTGCTTTATAATCACAGTGTATTATATGTGCATACATTTTAGCTTCTACGTTGTCTAATATATCAGGATTATAACAACAGAAAAAATTATCACATTTAATAATCTCATTTTCTTTGTATTTCCTTACTTCTACATTTTTAGCTAATCTCTTTATTTGGTCAGGATGTCCTTCTTTGTAGTAAATTATCATATTTTTGTATTTTTTAGATAAATACCAAAACCAACTTTCACATCCTCCTATATAACTTATCGTTTTAAAATAAAATACATTTCTTATTTCCATTTATCGCTTAACCCCACTAAATAAACTAAAATAACCAACGTTGCACATATCATTCCTACGATATATACTAATCCTTCCATTATTGTCATATATTCCTCCAAATCTCCACTTCTACATAATCTTTGTCATCACTTATATACTCATGCGTTATCTTTTGTATATACTTTACATTGTCATCTGGAATACGCTTACTTTTTACCATTCCATCTATTATATTTTTAGGAAATCTTCCATCTAAGTCTGCTATCTTGCTCTTCATGTGCCATTTGAAAGTTAAGTTTATAGGAAACTCTGTTATTGGTGGTATTTTACTAAATGCCAACGCACTTAACATTGTTTCCTGTTGTTTTAACTTATTCGCTACATAATAATTAGTTCTGCATTTATTTATGTAATTATTCAAACTTTCGAATTTGTGATTTATTATTATCTTCATTTTTTATCCTTCTTATTGCTTAATTTTAATGTTTTTATATCTTTGTCATAGTGATCCTCGTCCAATAATTGATTTAAGTTTATCATTAACTCTAGCTTATCTACACTGTCTATATCACAATTTTGTAACGATTTTAATATAGATAGTCTTGCTTCAGTTAAACTTTTTTTATCCATTACAATCTCTTTGATAAGTATTTTTCTTTAATTATCGGACTACCTTTTTGATTTTTCAAATGACCATAATGTGCTTCAAAATATAAAAGACAATCTTTAATGAATTGCAGTTCTTCTTTGTCTATTCTTTCTTTTTCTTTAGAAATCATCATCGCTTTATTTATGCAATTGTATACATCTACATCATATCTTTCTATTGTATGAAGATAATTGTGTGCTGTTGATTGCATTAAAATAGAACCATTTTCATAAGTTACCTGTCCTCCAAGTCTTTTTGGTATAATTAAATGATGATAAGATATATCTCCTTTATCAAATTTATATCCCATGAAGTCATATCCTAATTTGTCTAATTTAAAATCTCTTACTAGCTGTATTTTTATCTGTTTCATAAACACCCCTTATTAGACACTGCTTAACCCTCTACTAGCATTCCAAATATGTGTCTATCCTAGTTCCCACTAATTCTACCCTTTTTGGTTATAAACACCATACTAACGATATACTTAAATGAACAATATTCTTTGGCTTATATGTATAAAGGAGATAAAGCGACATATATCGTTAGTACGCTATCTACAACCGATAGCTCTATTTTAAGAAGTCAAATATTTTTTTATTGATCTCTTTTGCTTTTTCCATTGCTTCTTCTTTGTTAGTATAACTTTTAAATGCTCCTGCTGTATTAGATACATTCCATACTTTTCTTACTGCAACTTCTTTTTCTGTAATTGTATATTTATCTTCATCTTTACCTGTTATTTCATTCTTGGGTACTGCTTTTTTAACATTTGCTATTTCATACTCTAAGTCGTCTATCTTTTGTTGAAACTTTGCTACTTTATATTCCTCTTTAGTTAATTCTAAGTAATCTACTCTTGTTAGTAAATGTACTGTATTAAGTGGAAATTCAATTCCCTTTTCATCATCTATGTATAATGTAAATTCCTTTCCTAATATTTCTACATTTTCCATAAACTTACATAAATCTTTTTCCATTCTTTAATCCTCCTAAACTTTCTTTCACATTAAAATCTAATTCTTCATTGCTTAAATATATATCTGGTATCTTATTTATTTGTTTTTGTTTACGCCAATACTTTCTTTCTTCTTTGTCTTTTATTGATGCTGGATTTATCATTCTTGATTTGATTATGTTGTATAATGGTTCAGTTTCAGGAATGCTATTCAATTTCATTAAAAAATCAGTTATTCCTAATCTTAAAAACTCTTCTGATGTCATATCCTTGTATCTAGCACAATAAAATGCGTATATTTGCTCGAAGTCTTTGTCATAAGCAAAACATATTGGCGTTGTTTTACTTATCTTCTGAGGGTGTTTTACTATCCCCTTTTAAGGCATTACTAAAGCCTGCTCCAAATTCTTCAGCTTCCCCTTCAGTTAGTCCTATATCTTCCATTAACTCTTGTAATTCCATTCCTGTATTACTTTTACTAATCTCGTTGTATAAATCTAAAGAAGCCATTTCTATATATGCTCTTTCTACTTCCATTGCATTGGTATTATCGTAATAAGTTTTACCATTTTCTTTTTTCTCGATTGTTAAATCTTTCTTTGTCATTCCTTCTGATGTTAAATCTTTCATCATCTTAGTTCTTGCTTTGGCATATAATCCTTGCATTTTTCTAGTTAAATCGACATCTCTTTTGATTGTAAACTCTTTGTCTTTATAACTAAGTTTTGTTGTATCGTTGTCAATCTTCTCGAACTTATATTTCATAATTCCTCCAAAAACAAAGACACTACTATCTTTGATGTGTAGTGTCCTCTTGCTAATACTAAATTAGCATTAAAATAGTGTAATTAGCGTGCAATCATTTTAATCGTTCTTTTGTATATTTGTTGTATATGTTATAACATTGTTTTTTTGAATAACAAGTTGCTTCTGCTATCTTTTCCCATGTCATATTGCTATCTTGTCTTAATTTAATTACTTTTGCTTTTACTGGATCATATTCTTTTAATATATCTATTTCCCTGTTAATCCAGTTTATAATGAGTTCTTTTTCCCTTTTTAGTTCTTCATTAGTACCTAAAGTTAAATCGTTATCAATTTGTTTTATTCTTATGTTAGCTTCTCTTATATTCATTATCTCCTCCTATAAATAGTTTTTTCCGTATCTTTTTCTAAACTCATCAGGAGTTTTATTATAATACTCACACCATCTTTTTTCCCCTGCTATTTTCAATTCTAAATCTAATTGCTTATTATAATGTACTCCTAAATTACTTGCATTATGAAGTTCTGGCCTTAAAAATACTACTAAGCCATCTTCTATTGATTTTTTTCTATTTCTATTACCAAAGAATATCTCGTGTCTATGAGAACCTGGAAATCTTTTACTATACCAAATTGGTGGATTATCAGTCATTATGCAAAATTCTTTATTCATATTTATTTGCCTACCTTTAAAAAATCAAACTGCTAAACCATATTGCAAATTTAATACAAAACATTATAGATGCCAATATAACACATATTACAAATGTTGGAATAATAGAAGCTATGATAATAGTTAAAACAATTTCTCCAATATCTATGATATTTTCTATAATGTCTTTCATCTTTATTTCACTTCGCTTTCTAAAATATTCATTATATCTTCTGCACTATGTTTATTAACCCAACATCTATTTTCAGCTAAATCTAGATAAGAATTTTCTAAAACATATTCCTTTAATTTTTTTACTATTTCATTATTAAGTTTAGTTTGTTGCCACCTTTTTTTATCATATTCGTGTTTTTTATTTCTATTTTTATCATCATATTTCTTTTGCGCTTTTAAATGGCTTTCTCTGTTTTTCCAATATAATTCTTTTGCATTTCTTTTTTTCTTTTTGTTTAGTTTTTCTATTTCTTCGTTATATTCCATAATATCTCCTATATTATTCATATTTATTTCACTTCACTTTCTACTTTATATTCCATAGCCGAGAACTGTTCTTTTGTTACTATTGATTTAATATCTTCTTCCTTTAATTCTTCTGTTCCCCATTCATAGCAAGTACTTTCAATAATAATAAATTGTTTTTTTCTTTTATCTTTTTCTACTGTTTTTAATACATAATTTCCATTAACATAATCTCCAACCTGTACTAAATCGATAATTCTTGGACTTGATTTGATTATTATTTTATCATCTCCAAAATGTGTATCAATTTTATTTGTTGTTTCTTCTGCTATTGGATTACAAGCAAGATACATATCGCCCATTTCTAAATCAAATATATTTATTTCTCTATCTAATTCAAATATTGTTTTTTCACCATAAAGGTTTTCTTTTACATCAACTATTTTTGCTATTATTCCATTTTTAGTTCTTACATAATCTCCTACTTTCATACTCTTATTTCTCCTTTAATTCTTTTAATTTATATAAAATATATTTTGCTCTTGTTCCAAATTCACTATTTTCTCCAGTTGCCATAAAATTAGTTGCAGTTGTTCCTTTACCTGTTTTTGCACAATAACCTTGATAAATCATTAGGTGCATGATATTTTCTAATTCATCTATTATGTTTTGTAGTCTTTCTATTTCTTTGTCTTTTTCATACAATTCTTCATCATAATCATAATATTTTTCTATTAAACATAATTCTTTAGCATATTTTAAAGCGTTATTATATTCGCTTGAATACCAACCATTTTTCCATTCATGTATTGCTTTGTCGGGCGTACCTAAATATTTAAAAACAAAATCTTTTTTTAACGTATAATCTCCAAAATCTGCTTTTTCATCACTTATATTTTCAAAATCTATTATTGTGTTTTTCCATTTCCAATAATATATATTTTCTTCACTCATCTTTATCACTCCTATAAATTGTTTTCTTTCTTGTTACATATCTATATACTTTCTTTATTTCTTTGCCTTTTATTTTTTCAATTTCTTTTAATGTTTTGCCAACACAATTTCCCAACGCATAATCAGAAGTAGGTTTATCTTTAAAGACAACAAAATCATTTTCTGTATATATAATTTCTTCTTTATTCATTAAAATACTCCTTTACTATTTTATGTATTATATCGTGGGAATTTGCATTTATATCACATAATACTTCTTCATCAGGTGAAATATCTCTAGTTGTTAAGTGTTCTCTAATATAAACGTGAGTTAATTCGTGTATTAAAGTTTTTCTTTTTCTTTCTTTGGAAAGAGTTTTGTCAAGCCATACCTCTTGTGTCATAAAATGTGTTTGTCCATAGTAATAACCGTCTTTTTCATCAGTTTCCCATTTATTTAATTCTTCTTGATTAACCTCTTTTATCTCATATTCAACATTATTCATTTTAAACTTATTCATTTTCATCACCACCTGTGCTTTTAAATGTCGTAATAAACAGAATAGAAAATAAACTAATCCACCACTTATTAAAAACTATTCCTAAATATTGTATTACGAACATTACCCAAATTACTAACCTCATAATTTTCAAAACCATCAATTTTTTTCCATATTTCTTCCATATTATCTCCTTACTCAAGATAATAAAAAAGCACTTAATGACAAGTAGGTTTTATTGTCTAGATAGTCCTACCCATCATTAAATGCTCTTTTACTACCTAGACAAGTCTATTATAACATAATTATTTTAATTTGGCAAATCACTTGAATATTCTTTATTTAATTGTTCCTGAATTATTTTTATTTTCAATTTAGTTGAATTTATTGCCTCTTGATTTGCTTTATATATTGCTTCTTTACTTATTTCTTCAAATTTTAATTTCGCTATTTCTGGTTTTCCTCTTGCTATATCTCCTGCTAGTGTTATTGCATAACCTTCATTTTTTAATATCAATAATTCTTTAGCTAATGCTATACGATAATTTGTATATGCTCTAGCATAATCTTCCCCAGTTTTTCTTAATGATTTTACTGATACATTTAGATCTTTTGTTAATTCTTGTATCTCATTAAATATATCCATATTACACCTCAAACGGAATATCAGTTTCTTCTATAATTTCACTAAACTCTTGAAATACTTCATTTGGTAGTTTTTCGTCCTTTTTTTGTTTTTCATTACCCTGTATGGTCGTTTCTTGACCTTTTTTGGTAGATAGGAAAGTAATATTGTTACCTATAAATTGATAATCATAATGTTTATTTCCATCTTTATCTTCCCAGTTATTGTTTTTAATTGTTCCTGATACTGCTATCATATTTCCTTTTTTTGTATACTTTCCTACTGTTTCAGCAGTCTTACCAAAGAATGTTATTGGTAAGAAAGTTGTATCATCTTTGCTATTGTTTATTGCTACATTGACAGTTGTTACTGCTTTATTGTCTTTTGTATATCTTAAATCAGGATTTTTTGTTAATCTTCCTAATACTACATAATTATTCATATTTTATTCTCCTATCATTTAATTTTTTTCTATCATTTTATTTAACTTTTGTTGTTCTCTCCATACTTTGCTTCTTTGATTTTCAATGTCTTTATTCTTCCAATATTTTTTATATCTATCATTTGCTTCTTTTAATCTCTTTTGCGTATATTGTGTATGATAAGTATAATAACAACTTCCACCTTCTTCAATAGGATATCTATACCCATCATTTTTTCTCCATGATTTCAATTCTTTATATGATGTAAATAAATAATTTATTGCTTCGTCTGGGTGAAATACACTTAATAAAAATTCTTCCTTCATATTATTCTCCTATAAATTATTTTTTCTTTTATACTCATACCACTTTGATTTTATTGTTTCGTCGTTATCTTTATCACTTAAACCTAATAATTTTAACATTTCTTGTCTAATTAAATTGTTTACATATTTATTCATATTCGTTTCAATTCTACTTTCTATAAAATTAATCCAAGTAATATTTCTTAAATAGTCTTCAACATCTGCATCAATTTTAAATGTTATTGTATAATTATCGTTTTTATTTTTTCCATTAACTTTTTTATTATCATTATTCATATTACTTACCTACTTTCTTTTTTAATATTTCTATTGCATCTTTCATTTGTTCTAACGTCATATCTTTTGATGTTTTTACTCCATAGTAATCATAGAATTTATCTCTATCAGTTTCAGTTGTTTCTATAAGTGTATTTAATTCCATCATTGCTTTTAATATTTCTTGCCCTTCTTCTTCACTAGGTATTACTTTACCTAAAGATAATTCTATACACTTGATTATATATTCGTCTTTTGTATTTCCTAATAACCAATCTATATAATCAGGTTTTTCTTCATTAATTTCTTTTAATGTTTTACCTTTGTATTTTCCAAATGTTAGTTTATAATTGTTGGCATCTTCTTGTGTTACTTCTTGATTTCTTATTGCGTTTGCTACTTCTTCAGCACTTGCTACTGATACATCAATTCCAAATCCAGCCATTCCTAACGCACGTCCTACTGCTGATGTTTCACAGTTTTCTATGTATGATGTTTTATTTATAAAACTACTATCTTCTTTTTCATAAGCTGTTCCAGTTGCTAATAATCTATTATTGTCATATACACTTGCTTTAAATACTACCACACCATTATCGTTTGATAACATTTCAGTTAGTATTGTTCCTTGTGGATATACCATTCTAAACGCTTTTATTCTTTGATTGACTTCAGCGTAATCTTTCCCCTTAATGTCTGTTGTTTTTATTTGTTCGTTAGCTATTGCTAAATCTAAATATTCCATATATTCCTCCTACTTATTTTTCTTTCTTCTTTTTTCTCTTATACTTTCTTTTAAATCCTCGATTGTATCTTTTAAATCAGTATCCTTTCCTAACCAATATCCAAATAGAATAGATGTTGCTACTACTAATAAAATCAAAATTATAAACATTGTTAATACCATATTATTCAAACTCCTTTAATAAATTCTCTAATTCTTCCTTATCCCCTGAACTTATCTCTGAATTTGTTTCTTTATCAAACCAACTTGGTAATTCTTTTTGTTCTTTTCTAGCCCAATTTAGTATAGTTGCATAATGTGATTTGTACTTCTTTCCTTTACTTGCTATATAACTAGATAATTTTTCTATGTAAGGGAGCAAGTTAGATTTTTCTAACTTTGCGTATTCTTCTTTTGTTAGTTTTACATTTTTAAATTCTCCATAACTTTCTTTTTTATATTTTTCTTTATTATTCTCTTCTATTCTATTCTCTTCTATTCTATTCTGGCTTAGCATCGGCTTAGCATCGGCTAAGCAACCATCAATTAACTCATATTTTTCATTAATTAACTCAAGTAATTTTAGTTCATCTACATACTCGGTTTCGGTTATTCTTCTGCTATCTAACCAGTTGTTTTTATTCCAATCAGTAACTACCATTACTCCACTTGGAAATGTTATAAAAAAGTTTTTTGCAATTAAGATTTTAAAATCATCATCACTAAATCCACACATTCTTTGTAATCTTCGTGGTTGAAAAAATCCTTTATCATCAGCACTCATTCCAGCCATAAAATACAAAGCTTTAGATGAATTAGGTAAATCAGTAAACTTATCACTTTCTACTACTCGTTTATCAAACATTCTTTTTTGTGCCATTTTATCTCTCCTTTACAAAATAATCTTCTATTTCAGCGTTTGGATCAATATATTTAGTAATGCTAAATGCTACTACTTTTCTACAAGATACTTTTCTTCTTAATATGTTTGATAATGTTGGTTGTGATAGTCCAATAATTTCTCCTGCTTTTACTTGTCCATCTTTTAACTTGCTGTTTTTATCTTCTCTAAAAATATACATCATTTCACCTCCTACCCTTTACATTTATAAATATACACTATACTTTTTATAAAGTCAATATATTTTTTAATATTTTTCTATATTGTATTACTCCTTTATTTCATATGTAGAACCACAATTATTGCATACTAATATTTTGTGATTTTTTTGTACTATTTTTTGTTTCTTATGCCCAAATATTTTAAATAATATTGCTATCCAAGTAAAGAATAACCATTTTATAGGAATCCAATATATTCCCCATAATAACCACCATATTATACTGTGATGTTTATTTTTCAATTTTGTTTCACTTACTATTTGTATAGTTATATTATCACTACCACAATTATTGCATTTCATATTTACACCTCCTTTATCCAATATTTCTTATATTGTACCTTTTCGCCATATCGATTAGTAGTTTGTACCCACTCATCGTCTATATCCATCTCTAATCTTAATTGTCTAATATATTCAGATAATCTAGTACAACCTAATTCAGTAAAAGCCTCAAATGTTGTTATATAACCAAAATCTTCCATATATTTTAAAACTCTATTTTTCATTTTAATACACCTCTCATTTTATCTTTAAATTCTTCTTTTTTATTCACATATACATATTCACCACACCACTTACAAATCTTCTTGCTTTTATGTTCAAATGGATAAATAACTACCGAATGACCACATT